>Ga0315550_1000914_pt1 | contig 18166 bp, 11 predicted proteins | sample SalMarSW160190MG_2_FD_203100 | JGI IMG/M metagenome (GOLD analysis project Ga0315550, IMG submission 203100) | Salt marsh sediment microbial communities from the Plum Island Ecosystem LTER, Massachusetts, United States - Salt Marsh Sediment SW1601-90 ... | reverse complement strand
TCCATCGGCAGACGATCTTTGGGTTTGACTCCACGCTGCCCGTGACGATGGACCTCTTGATTCCCCACACCAAGGCCGTGCGCCAAGGAGCACCTGGCGCCTTCCTGGTCGGTGACATGCCGTACATGAGCTACCAGGTCAGCCCACAGGAAGCCATCAGGAATGCCGGCCGGTTCATGGCGGAATGCGGGTGCGACGCTGTCAAGCTCAAGGGCGGGAGAGAGGTCATCGACACGGTCAAGGCGCTGATCAAGGCCACCATCCCCGTCGCGGGACACCTGGGGCTGACCCCGCAGTCGATCGCCATGCTGGGCGGATTCAAGGCCCAGGGCCGCGACGCCGACACCGCCATGCGCATCATCGAGGACGCCCGGGCACTCGAAGAGGCCGGCGCGTGCTTTCTGCTGGAGGCCATCCCGCCGGAGGTCAGCAAGGTCATCACGCGGAACGCCAACGTCCCCATCATCGGCATCGGCGCCGGCCCGCACGTCGACGGCCAGTGCTTGATCGTCCACGACATGCTCGGCATGTTCGAGGCCTTTACCCCCAAGTTTGTCAAAAAGTACGCCGATATTGGGGAACGGATCGTCCAGGCTATGGAGGCCTTTAAGCAAGACTTGAACCAAAGAAACCGGGTTTTTTCTGAGGCTATCCATAACTACCACGGCTCTCGGCGGAAAAACCCGGTTTCTCCAAAAGTGTCAGATGTCTACATCAAGCGACGGTCACCTCGTCCGACAGGTAGACGTCCTGGATCGCGTTGAGCAGTTCGACCCCATCCGCCATCGGTTTCTGGAACGCCTTGCGCCCAGAGATCAGGCCCATGCCGCCGGCGCGCTTGTTGATGACCGCCGTGCGCACCGCCTGCGCCAGGTCGTTTTCACCTGAGGCGCCGCCGGAGTTGATCATGCCGATACGACCCATGTAGCAGTTGGCCACCTGGTAGCGCACCAAGTCGACGGGGTGATCGCTGGTCAGCTCGCTATAGACCTTGGGATGCGTGCGGCCAAAGCCGATAGCGGTGTAGCCGCCGTTGTTCGTGGCCTGCTTCTGCTTGACGATATCCGCCTCGATGGTGACGGCCAGATAGTTGGCCTGCCCGGTCAGATCGGCGGCGGTGTGATAGTCCACCCCTTCGTGCTTGAAGGCCTGGTTGCGTAGATAGGCCCACAGCACCGTGATCATCCCCAGCTCGTGAGCGTAGGCAAACGCCTCGCTCACCTCCTGGATCTGGCGGCGCGACTCCTGCGAGCCAAAGTAGATCGTCGCGCCGACGGCCACCGCGCCCAGGTCGAACGCCTGCTGCACGCCAGCGAACAGCGTCTGGTCGCGCATCGCGGGGTAGGTCAGCAGCTCGTTGTGGTTGATCTTGACGATGAAGGGTATCTTGTGCGCGTACCTGCGCGCCACCGCTCCCAGCACGCCCAGCGTGGAGGCAACGGCGTTGCAGCCGCCCTCGATGGCCAGTCGGACGATATTTTCGGGGTCGAAATAGACCGGATTGGGCGCAAACGAGGCCCCGGCCGAATGCTCAATCCCCTGGTCGACGGGCAGGATCGAAAGATAGCCTGTGCCTCCCAAGCGCCCGGTGTTGAAAACCGTCTGCAGGTTGCGCAGCACCACTACAGACCGGTCGGTCTGCGCCATCACCCGGTCGATGAAATTGGGCCCTGGCAGGTGGAGCATCTCTTTAGGGATCCCCTCACAGACGTGCCCCAGCAGATTGTCCGCCTCCGTCCCCAGCAACTCTAGAATCTCGGTCATTTAGTGCCTCCTCTTTCGACGCTACTTGTCCAACTGGCCCGCTTCGAGGGCCAGTTCCAGATACTCCTGCTTGACCAGCTCTTGCTCCTGCACATCGAATAGCTGCAGCAGTTCGACGATCAACTCCGCCTTGCGCTCCGCATCCTGCTGCGACCAGGTACGGCTCTTGATCTCCAGGAACACGCCCGGCAGATCCGGCTGCATCAGCTGATCCAGATTGATGGCGAAATCAGTCCCGCCGTAGCGCAGGTGGCAGCGCTGCCGCTCCTTGTGCACCGCCACCTCTTCCGTTGGCTTGAAGTATTCGCGGTAAAAGCGCAGGCTGCGCGTCGCCGGCGCGTCAAAGCGCGACCGGGAGAGCAACACCGAGTTATCGTACTCCCGCTCCTTCGTCTCGGTGGTCAGCGTCAACCGGTAGACCGCGTCCTGTACCTCGCCATCCTCACCCACCACCTCGTCCTCCCGGTAGCGCAGCCGACTGCGATACATGTCGTCGAACAGAAAATAGGTATCATACTGGCGACGCGTCGAGGGCTTGAGGACCACAAACTGGGGTCGGTCGAGAAAACCCTCGGGCGGCGGCTCGCTCAGAAGCACCTTCACCTGCACCTCGAACATCTTTTGCTGCGCCACCTGGCCAATGACGAGCAACTTGCTGAGCACGCTTTCCTCCCGCTCGATCAGAAACGCGTCGATCTTGCTCGCCACGACGGCGGCCTCGTCGACCAACGCCTGCTCGTCCAAGGTCAAGAGTTCCCGCTCGCGCATCAGCCACTGCCCCTGGCACATCACGTCCCGCACGTCGCTGCCCTTGGCGGCATAGACTAACTGCGCGTACAGCGCCTCCGGATCGCGGGCAAAGTGGGGCGTGTTGTGCAAGTGCTGCAGACCAATCACAGCGATATCGGCCCGCTTGCCTGGCTCCAGCGAGCCAGTGACGTCGCCCAGGTGCAGCGCCCGCGCCCCGCCGATGGTCGCCATAGCCAGCGCCTGCCGCGCCGGCAGCGCCGTCGGATCGCCCGTCATCCCTTTGGCCAGGAGCGCCGCCAACCGCGCCTCCTCCCACATGTCCAGGTCGTTGTTGCTGGCCGGGCCGTCGGTGCCGATGCCCACGTTGAGCCCCAGCGCCAGCATGCGCGTCACCGGCGCAACGCCGCTGGCCAGCTTGAGGTTGCTGGTGGGGTTGTGCGCCACGCCGACGCCGTGCCGCAGCAGGATGTGCATCTCGTCCTCGTCGATGTGCACGCAGTGCGCGGCGATGACTTTAGCGTCCAGGACGCCGTGATCTTCCAACCAGGGCACGACGGACATCCCGTGCTCGGTCAAGTGATCCTCCACCTCCTGCTCGGTCTCGGCGACATGGATGTGTAGCGGCACGTCGAACTCTAGCGCCAGCTTGGCGCTATCTTGCAACAGGTCCGTCGTGGTCGTATAAGGCGCGTGCGGCCCCACCGCCGGCATGATCAACGGGTGCCCCTGCCACCGGCGGATGAAATCGCGCGTGTGCTGCAAACTCTCATCGTAGCTCAGCGCGTCGGGCGAGGGGAAACGCAGCAGCGTCTCGGCGCACACGGCGCGCATCCCCGCCTGCGCTGCAGCGTCGGCCACCGCCTCCTCGTAATAATACATGTCGGCAAAGCAGGTCGTGCCAGAGCGAATCATCTCGGCGCAGGCCAGTTGCGTGCCCAGCCAGCAGAAACGGGAACCGACGAACTCGCGCTCCACGGGCATCATGTAGCCCATCAGCCATACGTCCAACCGCAGATCGTCGGCCAATCCCCTGAGCAGGGTCATCGGCGCGTGCGTGTGAACGTTCACCAGCCCTGGGGTCACGGCACAGCTGCTACAGTCCACGACATCGTCAGCGGTATATGCGCCCGCAATCTCATCGGCAGGACCCACCGCCTCGATCGAACCCGCGCGGATAGCTACCGCGCCGGGCACGAACAGATCAAACTTGGCATTCATCGTGGCTACGCTACCACCGGTCAAGATTACATCCACTTTTTCCATCGCTTTGGCTCCTTTTGACCCATTATAGCTCCAACCACCAGCAAGGGCAATTTCCCAGATGATCTCAACCTATGCTATAATAAAGCCAAGTTGGGCAGATCATGATTTGATGCTCCAAGCGGACAAAAGTCCGCGTCTGAGCCGCTGGACTCTCGTCCAATGGGAGCATTTCGTGGTTTACCAAAGTTGCCCTTTTTTCACATCAACAACGAGGTGACCTATGCATGCCACAGACATAATTGCCAAGAAACGCGACGGGGATGAGCTCTCGCGCGAGGAAATCGAGTTCTTTGTCCAAGGGTACGCCCAAGGCCAAATCCCCGACTATCAGGCCGCCTCATGGCTGATGGCCGTCTTTCTGCGCGGCATGACCGACCGCGAGACGCTCGACCTGACCATGGCAATGGCCCACTCGGGCGACATGCTCGACCTGGATGATGTGGCCCCCATCACGGTGGACAAACACTCCACCGGCGGCGTGGGCGACAAGGTCAGCCTGATCGTCGTCCCGCTGGTCGCTGCCTGTGGCATGCCGGTAGCCAAGATGACGGGACGTGGCCTGGGGTTTACCGGCGGGACGGTGGACAAGCTGGAATCGATCCCCGGCTTCCGCACCGACTTGAACGACGCCGAGTTCAGGGCCCAGATCGCCGAGATCGGCGTCGTGCTGACCGGGCAGAGCGCCGATCTGGCCCCTGCCGACCGCAAGCTATACGCCCTGCGCGACGTGACGGGCACCATCAACTCCATCCCTCTCATCGTCAGCTCGATCATGAGCAAAAAGATCGCCGCCGGCGCCGACGGAATCGTGCTCGACGTTAAGGTGGGCCACGGCGCATTCATGAAGACACTGGAGGATGCAGAGAAACTGGCCGAGGCCATGGTGCGCCTGGGAACCGAGGCCGGGCGGCGCGTGGTGGCCCTCATCTCCGATATGAATCAGCCGCTGGGCTGGGCAGTGGGCAACGCCTTGGAGGTCAAGGAGGCGATCAGCACGCTGCACGAGGGCGGCCCCGCCGATCTGCGCGAGCACTGCCTGGTCGTGGCCTCGGAGATGTTGGTGTTGAGCGGCAAGGCCGTCGACACGAGCGACGCGCTCACGCTGGCCTTGGAGACGCTATCCTCCGGGGCGGCGTGGCAAAAGTTCAAGGAACTGGTCGAGGCACAGGGCGGCGATGTGCGCACCATTGAGGAGCCGGAGCGGCTGCCCCAGGCCAAGCTGATCGAGCCCGTGCCTGCGCCGCGCAGCGGCTACCTGGCCGAGCTCAACGCCGTCGAGGTCGGCCAAGCGGTGGTGGAACTGGGCGGCGGGCGGGAGAAAAAGGAGGACCCCATCGATCACAGTGTGGGGGTGGTGGTGCACTACAAGGTGGGCGACCTGGTGCAGAAGAACACGCCGCTGTTCACCGTCCACGCCAGCGACGAGGAAAAGCTGGCTGCCGCCCGCGAGCGGGTGCTGGCCGCCCATACCTTCAGCGACAGGCCCGTGCAGCGGCTGCCCATTTTCTACAAGCGCGTGGCAGAGTAGAGCTTATCCATCTAGCTGCAGGCCTGCGCTCACGCGGCAGAGGGAACCACTTGATATTCAATCTGGCTCGGCAGTATCACCCGACGCGAGGCGTCGAGAATCTCTAGCTGCCGCGATCTGACCCTCTCGCCGCTACGGCATGTATGTCGGCACGCCATCTTCCCCGACATGGTACCAGTACAAGGTCGTACCGCTTGACTCCACTTCGCCCAGCGCCGCCGCCATCCCCTCCCGCGTCGGCGCGCCGTGGGCAGCGATATCTCGCTCCAGCGCTGCCAGCACCTGCTGGGTGGCCTCGTAGGCCGGGAGCGACAGCGGGCCGGGAGGCTCCACGTGCGGTCCCATCGCCTGATAGGCCGCCACAAAATCGGCGCTGCCCGGCATGTCCTGCGGGAACGGCCACGGCGTGACAAAGCGCGCGCCCTCGGCAGCTTCTCCGGCCACGGCGGCAAAATCGGCCGCGGCCAGCTCCGGCCCGCCCAAAAAGACGCCCTCCCACCCCGCCTCCCGCAGCGCCCGCACTACCTCACCCGCCGTCACAGGCTCGGCATCGCAGACGACCGCATCGGAGGTCAACACACGCTCCAGCCAGTCCGCGTCCTGCGGCGATACCACCGACCCGACCCGTGCGTCGTGCTGTAGCGCCAATCCCAAGGGGCCGCCCTCGGTCACCAGCGCCACGCTATCGAGTTCCGCCTCATCCAGGTATCGCAGCAACTCGTCGGTCAATGTGTCCGCATAGGGCGCGATCAATCCAGGAGAAACCAGAGGGATACCCACCTCGGCGTAAGCATCCGCCGCAGCGGCGGTCGTCTCTAGGCGGAAGTGACCGGTAGCGGCGACGACCTGGGGATCGATGGCCAGCTTGCGTGCCTGCTCAAGCGCCATCGCTGGGTCCGCTACATCGTCGTAGGCCACCAGCTCAATGCTGTACCCACCCACTCCACCGGCGGCGTTGGCCTCGCGCACCGCCAGCCGCACAGCGTAGATCACGTCGTAGCCCACGTAGCGGTAGCGCCCCTCGAACGGCGCGACCAGCCCGATCTTGACCGTGGGGCGGACGGTGCCGGGGAAGCGACAGGAAGCAAGAAGCAAGATGCAGAAAGCAAGAAGCAGAAACCGAGAAGCTGAACCCTGCATCCTGCCTCTTGCCTCCTGCATCTTTTGTCCCACTCTTAGCCAACAGCTCTACCCGCTACGGCGCTCCACCACCGCACATCGCGTAATTGCTAAGATGCTCCTCCTCGGTCACGGCGAAGAGGTGGCTGCCGTCGTTCTTGGTGCAGTCGGCGAGAAAGTAAAAATAGTCCGTGTCGGCCGGATATGCCGTTGCCTCAATTGAGGCCAGACCCGGGCTACAGATGGGACTGGGCGACAATCCCAGGTTGAGGTAGGTGTTGTACGGCGAGATCACCCCCTGATAGTCCTCAGGCGTGAGCTGGGGCCACCACTCGCCCGTCCAGCCCGGCTGAGAGGCCATACCATACTGCACCGTCGGGTCGGCGTTGAGCAGCCAGCCCGAGTTCCAGCGATTGAAATAGACGCTGGCGATGAACGGGCGCTCCTCGTCCAGCACCGCCTCCCGCTCGACGATGGAGGCCATCGCGATCAGCTCGTAGAAAGTCATCTCGTGATCGGCCGCCGCCGCCCGCATCTCGGGCGTCACGCGCGCGTCAAAGGTCTGCAGCATGCGGTTCAGCAGATCGATCGCCGTAGCCTCCTCGGGCAGGCGATAGGTCTCGGGGAAGAGGAACCCCTCGAGCGTCGCGCCAGCGGGGATCTCGGCCAGGAAATCGAAGGCTAGTCCCGTATCGCGCCAGCCCGTCGTCGCCAGCGCCAGGAACTCGTCCTCTGGGACGGTCGTCTGCGCGGCCACCGCGGCGGCGACCTGCTCCAGCCGCAGCCCCTCCTGGATCGTGACGACCTGCTCAGCAACCAGGCCCCGCTGCAACGCCTGGGCGATCTCGGGGATGGTCATCGTCTGGCACAGGGTAAACTCCCCGGCTTCAATCGTCGTATCCATCTCGTGATACTGCACGTAGCGGCGAAACAGCTCGGCATCGACAACGAGTCCCTCTTCCTGCAGCCGCATGGCAATTTGGGCCACCGTCTCTCCTGGGCTGATGGTAAAACTCACCGGCGTGTCATCTTCGCCGGCCGACTGCTCCAGCTTTGCAGCATTGGCTTCGAGATAACGGCCAATGAGCACATCATCCGCTCCGGGTACATCACTCAGATCTATGCCTCCTCCATTACCACCCACAGACAGCGCGCGCTTTACGAACTGGTAGGCAAAGAATCCCGCAAAGACGAGAATCCCCATCGTCACACCAAAAACGACGACCCGGCCTATCGTTTTGACAACTTTTTTATGACTCAAAGCCATCCTCCTACAATCGACGGCTGCCAGCTTTCCATCGTCGGCCCACCATCCAAACAGCGATAGCTCCTACAGCTCCTGTAGGTCACGCTAGCAGCGTGACGCTCAAAGACCCTGTCACGTTGTTAACGTCACCTACGTCCCCTCGCCGTCGCGATAACGGCTATCCAAATAACTTTGCAAAATCACGGCAGCCGCTATCGCATCCAGCTCACCGCTAGTCCGAGCGCGGCGACGTTTCTTTTCACTGCGGCTCTGACGCAGAATCTCTTCCGCCTCCGCCGTCGTGAAACGCTCGTCCCACAAGACGACCCGTGTGGGCAAATAATCGGCCAGCCCTTCGGCGTAGCCAGCGATCCTGCGCGCCTGCGGCCCCTCCGTTCCATCCAGGCTGAAGGGCATACCAATCACGACCAGGCCGACGTCATACTCGGCCACGACAGCAGAGACAGCGGCAAAGTCCTCCTCGCGGGAACCCCGCTCCAGCGCTTGCAGCGGGCGGGCCACGGCGCCGGTGGGATCGCTGATCGCAATTCCCACGCGCCGCTCCCCCACATCCAGAGCCAGCACACGCATTTTATCTTCCTAGCGCGCCTGAGCCGCCGCCTCGGTCGGTGATTCTACCCGCACATCGATACGCAGTGCCAACAACGGCATGCGCTCCAGCCAGTCTAGCTGATCCGGCCAATCCGGCCAGTGTGTGATCTGAGGCTCCTTGGCCAGCGGCAGGTTTGCCACCAAGCGATTGCGTGCATCGTCCAAAGGCTGGCCACGCACGAGATAGACCGCCTCGCCCGAGTTGAGCATGGCATCGGCCTCGCCATAAGCGGTGACAAAAAAGGTGAAATCGCCCGGACCGACGGTCTCCTCGGCAGCCTCGCCCATTTCGAAGCGGGCATCCATCAGCCGGTACCCGGCAGGAATCCGACAAGACAGGGCGACATATGCCACCGCCTCGGCATTGTCCACGTCCACCGCCCAACCGTCCACCAATACTCGCATAGTGACCCCCACCTTGTCCGCCTGCTCGGTGACAAAGCGGTCATACGCCAGCTTGGGCACCGCCGCGACACGCAGCGACTGGCGTAGAAGGATCTCGGAGGGCTCCAGACAATTCCTGCTCAATTCATCATACGCTTGATCGAGCAACTGCTGCATCAGCAGGGCCTGCCCCCGGTCGTAATCGGCCTGGGTCACGACGCGCGCCTCTCGAGGTTCCGCTCCCGACGTCGCCTGGGGATTGATCACCGCCACGGCAGACGCAGCCACCCCCTCCACGACGTTGATCTGGAAAGCGCCCACATTGCCCACGCCATCCTCCAGCGCCTCTATGGGGGCCAGGGCTCGGCCGGCAGCAGGGACGACGACGTCGGCGGTGGTGCGGAAGCGAATCGGATAACTGGTCGAGGAAGTCCGCACAATGGTGCCCTTTGGCACAACGTAATCCTGTACCAGCAGGTTGGTAAACTCGACCTCACCGGTCGCCCGGCCCGTCACCAGATTCATGATGCCCGTCGTCTCAACTTCGATCGAGCCCTCGAAATAGTCGCCGACCTTGCGCGTGGGTATGAGCCCGGCCGCGTGATCGATCTCCTCGATCTCCAAGTCCGTCGACACCGGCACGATAGTAACAAACTCCCGGCTGGCGGGTACCAGCGTGACCGAACCACTGGGCACGATCACGTACGCGCTCACGACGACGACCAACAGCGCCAGCGAGAATATGAGCAGGCGAACGCCCAGCTTGACCCAATCGAACCACGGAGGAAGAAACCGCAGCCGTCGCGAACGCGGGCGCGGCTGAAGGTCAACTTCTACCTCCCACCAATGACGCGGAGGGGCCTCCACCGGCTCTAGAGAACGGGCACGCCATTTCTGTGTGCTCCTTGCCTCAGAGACGTCGGCAAAGGCCGGCACCCCACACCGATGGGCCAATCCCCGCCGCTCAAAGTCGGTAGAGACAATGGCAACCTCCAACTGCCATCGCTCGGTCTCGCGCCGCAGGAGATCAAAGTCCAACTTGCGGGATAGGAACTGCATATCCCAAGGAGTGACGAGCACAACGCGCCCATCCTCCACACGATCAAGCCGATGCCGGATGGAGGCGAGGTCATCTTGGGTCTGCAATTCGATGACAGCACAAGAGGAATGATGCTTGGCCTGGGGAGATACTCGCGCCGGCGCGGTCTCTCGCTCCGGCGGAACCGCGTCTGCACCGCGCACCGAGGATACCGCGCCACAAAACTCACAGGTGACCAGATCCGCGAACTGGTCATCAATACGCAACGTCGAACCGCACTCTGGACAACGCATCGCCGTCACCAGCTACTCCCGACCCACCTGCAAGTATCCAAAACTAAAAACCCCATCTCGTCAGAGCATTTCCTCAAGCATGCGCGGCGCCTGGCTCAAAGCCTCATCCAGCCGGTTGGGATCGCGTCCGCCGGCCTGGGCCAGCGCGGGCTTGCCCCCACCACCACCGCCCACGATCTGCGCCATGCCACGCACCAGCTTGGCCGCATCCACACCGCGCTCCACCAGATCGGGAGTGACGGCAACGACAAGCGCAGGACGCTCACCCAGCACTGTGCCCAGGGCAACGACGCCGGAGTGCAGCCGGTCGCGGAACCAATCCGTCATCTCGCGCAGCACGTCCATGCTCGGAGCGGTCACGCGAGCGCTCAGCAGGGAGACGCCAGAGACCGTGCGCACGTCGTCCAACAGCGTCTCAAACTCGCGGCGAGCCACCTTTTCCTGAAGATGCGCGATCTCCTTGCAGGCCGACTGCAGCTCATCCAACAACTCCAGCGCCTTACGATCCACCTCCTCCGGCGTACTGCCCAGGTAGGCCGCCGTGCGCTTGAGAATGCCAATCTGACGCTCCACCAGTTCCACCGCCACCCGCCCGGTCACCGCCTCGATGCGCCGCACGCCGGCCCCCACGCTTTCCTCGGAGACGATATGAAACAGCCCAATCTCGCCCGTCTCGTGCACGTGGGTGCCGCCGCACAACTCCTGACTGAAGGGCTCGCCCGGCCACCCGACGCGCAGGACGCGCACCTCGTCGCCGTACTTTTCGCCAAACAGCGCGATCACACCCTCGCTCACGGCTTGCCGATAGTCCTCCCGGCTGACCTCCACCGGGTAGTTGACCAGAATGGCGTCGTTGACCGACTGGGTCACCAAGTTCAACTCGTCCTCCGTCAGCATCGCCGGGTGTGTAAAGTCAAAGCGCAGGCGATCGGGCGTGACCAGCGAGCCAGCCTGCTGCACGTGCTCGCCCAGAATGTAGCGCAACTCGCTATGCAAGAGATGGGTGGCCGTGTGATTGCGAGCGATGTCCATCCGCCGCTCATAGCCCACGACGGCCCAGGCGGCATCGCCAACCTTGGGACGGCCCCGACGCACTCGACCCACGTGAACGATCAGGCCGGGAACCGGCTGAAGCGCGCCGCTCACCTCAATCTCCCAAATCGGCTCGTCTCCCTCCGGCGGATATGCCAAGATGAACCCGGTATCCGAGACCTGGCCGCCGGACTCGACGTAGAAAGACGTCGCCGCCAGCACTATCTCGACCTGATCCCCCACCCTGGCCGATTTGACCCGCTTTCCATCACGCAAGATCGCCGCTGTCGTGGTCTCCAGCTCGGTCGCCAAATAGGGGTCATGGACGACGCCCTCCTCACCCAAGAGGTTGTCCCGCTGGATATCTGCGAGAATACCCGTGTAGCGTTTTAGCGTCTCTTCATCTTGGATCTCGAATCTATCTGCTTTGCGGGCTCGACGGCGCTGTTCATCAAGCGCCGCGCGGTAGCCGGCCTCGTCCACCTCAAACCCGCGCTCCCCGGCTACATCCCGCGTGATCTCTAGGGGCAGGCCAAAGGTATCATAGAGCCGGAAGGCCACATCGCCCGGCACGACCTTTACGTCCCGCTCCTCCAACTCGGCCAACTCCTCGTCCAGGCGAGCCAAACCCAAGTCCAGCGTGCGCAAGAAACGCTCCTCTTCCTGCGTGATCGTGGTGAGAATAAACTGGCGGCGGTTCGCCAGCTCGGGGAAAACCGTCCCCATCGTCTCGATCACGACTTTGGCCACATCTGCCAGGAACGGCTCCGTCAAGTCGATCTTGCGCCCAAAGCGGGCCGCGCGACGCAGGATCATACGCAGCACGTAATTGCGCCCGTCGTTGCCCGGCAGGACCCCGTCGCCGACGAGGAAGGTGGCCGCCCGCCCGTGGTCAGCGATGACGCAGTAGGCGACGATGTTCTCCGCCACCTGCGCGTCGGTGTGGCCCGTCATCTCCTGGATGCGTCGAATGATCGGCATGAACAGATCGGTTTTGTAGTTCGAGTCCACTCCCTGAAGTACGGCGACCAAGCGCTCGAATCCCATCCCAGTGTCCACGTGTTTGTCCGGCAGCAGGTGCAAGTTGCCGTCCTCGTCCTTGTTGTACTGGATAAAGACCAGGTTCCACAGCTCGAGGAAGCGGCTACAGTCCCCGTTGACCCGGCAGACGTGGTCGGGATCGTCGCGCCGGTCACAGGCATCAGGCCCCTGGTCGAGATGTATCTCGCTGTTGGGACCACAGGGGCCAACCTTCGCCATTTCCCAAAAGTTGTCCTTGCGGCCAAAGTACAAGATGTGATCGGGGTCGATCTTTGTCTCCGAGCGCCAGAACGCGACTGCCTCCTCATCCGTCTCCAACTCGCCCAACTCGTCCTTGAAAACAGTGGCCCACAGCCGCTCTTCAGGCAGACCAAACACCTCGGTCAGCAGCTCCCACGCCCAGGCAATCGCTTCCTTCTTATAGTAGTCGCCAAACGACCAGTTGCCCAGCATCTCGAAGAAGGTATGGTGAGTGCCATCGTGTCCCACATCCTCCAGATCGTTGTGCTTGCCAGAGACACGCATGCACTTTTGCGTGTCGGCAGCGCGAGTGTAAGGCCGATCGCCCAACCCCAGGAAAACGTCCTTGAACTGATTCATCCCGGCATTGGTGAACAGCAGCGTCGGGTCGTCCACCGGCACCAGGCTGGCGCTGGGCACGATCGCATGGCCATGATCTTGAAAGAAATCGAGAAATCTCTGGCGTATTTCGGCGCTAGTCATTTTCTTCATCAGCTACTTCTACTCCTCCTAGGTGGGCGATATTGTAGCCGGAAGGGGAAAAACTGTCAACTGGACATCCAAAGCCCACCTGGCAGACGTTTGAGTCAGACGTGTAATTGTGGTACAATGGGGTCACGATGTGATTGCAGGACCAACAAACATTGACAGCCAATAGGCGTCGGCTTTGAAAGAGAACTGGTGAAACAAACATGACAGATGAGGACAGAGAAAACGCGAGCGAGTTGCTACACTTGCTAAACTATCCCATGATTACGAGAAAAGCAACTAGTTCATCAGACGACGATTCAGATAGCAGCTTGTTAACAGTACCATCACATCTCCCTATCCTCCCCTTGCGAGGTGTGGTCGTTTACCCGATGACGGCAATGCCCCTGCGCGTCGGCCAGCCCCGCTCGATCCGGCTAGTCGACGACGCGGTGAGCAGGAAACGGCTGATTGGCCTGGTGACCAGCCGCGACCCGGAACTGGAGACGCCGGGACCCGATGACGTCCACCGTATCGGGACGGTGGCGGCCGTCCAACGCCTGTTCAAATCCCAGGATGGGACGATCACGCTGATCGCTCACAGCCTGTTGCGCATCAAGATTGAAGAGTTTACGAGCGAAACGCCCTATCTGACCGCGCGCGTATCCACCATCCCAGAGATCGCCGATACCTCGCCAGAGATTGAAGCGCTGCGCCGGAACATCGTGGATGGGTTCCGCCGCCTGAACGAGCTCTCCCCCACGGTCGCCGAGGAAATGGTCACCGTAATCAGCGACATGGAAGACCCCCTGCAGCTCGTCTACAACGTCGCGGACCAGGTCAAGCGCATGGAACTGGAGGACGCGCAGCGCTTGCTGGAATTGGACCGGGTCACCGAAAAGATGCACCTCCTGGTGAGCGTCGTGTCGAAAGAAATCGAGGTGCTGGAACTGGGGCGCAAGATCCAGCACGAAGCCCAGTCGGAGATGGAAAAGACGCAGCGCGAGTACTTTTTGCGCGAGCAACTCAAGGCCATTCAACGGGAACTGGGCGAGGCTGACGAGCAGCAGATGGAGGTGGAGGAGTTCCGCAAAAAGATCGAAGAGTCGGGGATGCCAGAGGAAGCGGAGAAAGAGGCCCGCCGCGAACTCAACCGTCTCAGCAAGCTCCCCACCGCTGCCGCCGAATACGGCGTCATCCGCACGTATCTGGACTGGCTGACCAGCCTGCCCTGGAGCATCCAGACGGAGGACGACCTGGACATCTCCCACGCGCGGGAAGTGCTGGACGAGGACCACTACGATCTGTACGAGATCAAGGAGCGCATTCTCGAGTACCTAGCCGTGCGCAAGCTGCGGGCCGAACGCAAGGAGGAACTTGAGGCGAACGAGCCGACCGACCTGATCCGCAGAGAGCGAGAGGGCGTCATTCTGTGCTTTGTCGGGCCACCGGGGACGGGCAAGACGAGCCTGGGCCAGTCGATCGCGCGGGCGATGGGGCGCAAGTTTGTCCGCCAGTCATTGGGCGGCGTGCGCGACGAGGCAGAGATTCGGGGCCACCGGCGCACCTACATTGGCGCGCTGCCTGGACGCATCATCCAGGCATTGCGGCGGGTGGAAACAAAGAACCCGGTCTTTATGCTCGACGAGGTGGACAAGCTGGGAACCGACTTTCGGGGCGATCCAGCATCCGCCCTGTTGGAGGTGCTGGACCCGGAGCAGAACCGCGAGTTCCGCGACCACTACCTGGACGTGCCGTTCGATCTCTCGCAGGTGATGTTCATCACCACCGCCAACCTGCTCGACCCCATCCCAGCTCCGTTAAGGGATCGTATGGAGATCCTCCAGCTCTCGGGGTACACGGAGACGGAAAAGGTACACATCGCCCAGGGGTACCTGATTCCACGCCAGCTACGAGAGAATGGCCTGCGCAAAGAGGAGCTCAGCTTTACCGACGGCGCGCTGCGCCAGATCATCCGCGACTATACCCGCGAGGCCGGGGTGCGCAATTTGGAACGGGAGATCGGCAAGGTGTGTCGCAAGGTGGTGACCCACATCGCGGAGGAGGAAGATACAAAGCCCACCAAGGTGACAAAGAACAATGTGGCCAAGTTCCTGAAAAAGCCGCGCTACTTTCCCGAGACGGCGCTGCGCACCCAGTTACCCGGCGTGGCCACCGGTCTGGGCGTCACGGCCGCCGGCGGCGATCTGATGTTCTTTGAAGCCACCAAGATGCCCGGGGAGAAAGGGTTCATGGTCACCGGCCAGCTGGGCGACGTGATGAAAGAATCGGCGCAGGCCGCATTGAGCTACGTGCGCGCCAAAGCAAAGGATTTGAGCATCCCCGACGACATTTTCGAACAAATAGACATTCACCTACACGTACCGGCAGGGGCAGTGCCCAAGGACGGGCCGTCGGCCGGGGTCACAATGGCCACCGCCTTGGCATCGCTGCTCACAGGCCGCAACGTACGCGACGACGTGGGCATGACGGGTGAGATTACATTGCGCGGCCAAGTCCTCCCCGTGGGCGGCATCAAAGAAAAAGTATTGGCAGCCCACCGAGCTGGTCTCAAGACCGTCATCATGCCAAAACAAAACGAAAAGGATTTAGAAGATATTCCCGACGAAGCACACAAAAACCTCAACTTTGTCCTAGTTGAACAAGTGGACGATGTATTTGAGGCTGCGTTAGCAGCAAATGGCATTTAGAACATCAGGAGCGAAACCAAACCATGGAAACCGGCACCGTCCTTGTGCTAGACGACGATAGGACCTTCACGGGTCTTCTCAAAACGGTATTCGAGCTAGAAGGATACCAGGCAGCCATCATCTCCGACCCGAATGACTTGATGCCAACCGTGCGTCAAATCAAGCCGGTGCTGCTGGTGATGGACGTGCACGCCGGCTGTGGAGACACAGTTGGCGTGCTGCAGGAACTCAAATCAGACGAGACGACAAGAACGATACCAGTGATCATGACATCGGGGATGGATCGCTGTGATGAGTGCCTGCGCGCGGGCGCCGACACGTTTATCCTGAAACCTTTCCGCCCATCGGAACTGTTGCAACTCGTCGAGGAACTACTAGGAAAACAGGATACAAGCGAATGAGCAAACAAAAAAGAAAAAACAGCAAACAAGAGTGGCGGCGGGTTGATCTGCATCTGCACACCCCCGCCTCTACTGATTTTCAGGAATCCAACGCATCATATCTGGATATCCTAAAAGCTGCAGAGCAAAAAGACCTCGACATTATCGCATTCACCGACCACAATTCTGTGGCCGGCTATCGCGAGATGACAGAGGAGATTCATCAACTAGAGCTATTGGAAGACTTGGGCAGGTTGCGCAATGAGGAAAAAGATAAACTGGCAGAATACCGCCGTTTATTGGACAAGGTGCTGGTGTTGCCCGGATTCGAGTTTACGGCCACATTAGGCTTTCACATCCTGGGCATTTTCTCCCCAGGGACAGTCGTGCGCGAGCTGGAATTCATCCTGCGCCAGCTCAACATCCCGCCGGACAAACTCGATGCCGGCAGCGGCGAGGTGGGAGCGACAAGCGATGTGCTGACCGCCTACCGGGTGATCGACGAGGCGGGCGGCATCGTCATCGCCGCCCACGCCAACACCAGTCACGGCGTGGCGATGCGCGGGATGGGATTTGGCGGCCAGACACGCATCGCGTACACCCAGGATCCCCACCTGCACGCACTGGAAGTGACCGACCTGGAGAAGAAGGGTCGCCGCACAACGGCGCGCTTCTTCGACGGCTCGCGCCCAGAATATCCACGCCGCATGCGCTGCATCCAGGGCTCCGACGCGCACCGGGTTCACCGTGATCCCAAAAACGCCAAACACCTTGGGGTCGGCGATCGGGTGACGGAGGTGCTCCTGCCCGAGGTCAGCTTTGCCGCGCTGTGCGAGGTGCTCCAGAGCGACGACTTTGCCCGCACGCGCCCCTACCGAGCGACAAAAGCGCCAGTGGACTATATCCAGGCAGCGCGGGAGGAAGGCGCCTCCATCGTGCAGGACTTTCACGTCGAGTATACGCGGCGCGGTGGGAGGCTGTACGCCATCTTGGCCGATGTGTGCGCTTTTGCCAACACGAACGGAGGCACCCTCTACATCGGGATCAGCGCCAATCCCAAGGAGCGCATCGAGGGAATTAGCAATCCCTCGCGGGCGGTCAAAACGCTGCAGGAAGAGATCGAGCGCCGCATCACCCCTCCCTTGCCGGCCACAATAGACGTGCAAACGACGGGGGAGGCCAAGGTGATACGGCTGGTGGTGCCTCGCGGCGGCGATCCGCCCTATGCCATCGACGACAGCAAAATCTATGTACGTAGCGAGACCGAGACCGGCCTGGCAGTGCGAGACGAGATCGCGAATCTGGTCAAACGTGCTTTGGGCGCGCCCGGAGTCGCTCACGAAAAAACGCTCCCCAGCCACCACATCGAACCTCCCCGTACTGGCGTAGAGGTCGTAGAGACGGAGGAACGCAAAGGCACACGCTACCACACCCTGCGCGATCTGCGCAACGGGAACGTGGTCAAGAACGTCACCCGCCAATCAGCGCGGCGGCTGTGGCACTATGCCATCGTAGAGGCCGAGGAGCATCCGGTAGATGCCACCAAAGTCGACTGGCGCGGTGAAATCGCCATGCTCAAGAAACGCAAACACGCCGACCAAGCGCGCTACGATCTGGTGCAACGCCAGAACGGCAAAGTGCGCGTCTACTATGGCGTGACTGAGGCTGGCATCCATAGCGAGTGGACACGGCTGGTCGGGCTGGACTCTGAAAGCGACTGACGCTGACGCGTTACACACACGTGCGATCATCCTGCGCCAGTCGATCAGCAGAAAAATGGCCGCGCTTTTCGGAGCGCGGCCATACTGCGATATAGAATCAAGGCGCTTCGATGCACGACCGTAGATTATTCATAGGCCTTTTGAGCCTGGCACTCCTCGCGCTGATCGTGGTGGCCTTCTTCTGGCCACTGATGTTCGCCGGTTATTGGATTCCCCACGGCGGCGGCGACCTGGTCTCCTTCCTGTGGCCGATGTATCGCTTCTCGGCCCGCAGCCTGCGGGCGGGCGAGATTCCCCTGTGGAACCCCCATCTCTACAGCGGTGCTCCCTACGCCGCCGATAACCAGTCCGGTGTATTTTACCCGATCAATCTGCTGGCCTTTGCTTTGTTCGGAGAACCCTCCTACGCAGTTCTGGAAGGGCTGGTCGTTTTTCACGTCTGGTTGGCGGGCGCGACCAGCTTGGCGTTGCTGCGAGGAATGGGTCTGCGACGTCCGGCGGCGCTGCTGGGAGGGGTCGCGTTCGCCCTTTCCGACCTGTTCGTCACGCACATCGGCAACTTGAACCTCAATGCG
>Ga0315550_1000913_pt1 | contig 18180 bp, 13 predicted proteins | sample SalMarSW160190MG_2_FD_203100 | JGI IMG/M metagenome (GOLD analysis project Ga0315550, IMG submission 203100) | Salt marsh sediment microbial communities from the Plum Island Ecosystem LTER, Massachusetts, United States - Salt Marsh Sediment SW1601-90 ... | reverse complement strand
ATTTCTTTATTATTAATCCTTATCAATAACTTAATCTGGTAACATAATATCCTAGCTGCTATTCTTGTCTGAACAGCATTAGTATTTCTTGTTTTCAATCTGTCTCCATACTCATTTGTTAGACTTCCAAACAGGCTTTCTCCTCTGCCTCTTTGTTTGTAAGCTAATTTGTTTTCAGGAAGCTTATAGATTTTTCTTGCTTTTCTTCTATAAAACCCTCTATAACGAGTTTTGTTAGGGCAGATTATTGGAGTATACCCTTTATCAAAAAGTGCCTTGATAGTTTTTCTTTCATCATACCAAGCATCTGCTTTTATTTTCCCTTCTCCATTTGGAACAGCCTCCAAGACCGGGGCAACAACTGACTCTTTTAAAAAACTAATTCCAACAGGATAAACTGTTTGATTGCAAATCTTATTGCAAACAGTTACCTCAATTAATTTTATATCTTTAACGTCCCACCCCGTAAATTTAGTTGAATCAACAAAGCTAAACAGCGAGGATAAAGCTTTGTTTAGCATAGCTCCAGCTACAGCAACAAATCTACAGATTAAGTCTGTCATCCAAGCCTTGTTCTCCCAATAAGAGATGACTGAATGGTCAATTCTCTCATTGAAAATCAACCTGCTTAAGTGCACTTCCGCTCCTCTTAAAGTTCTCTTGTCAAATTCTTTTATTGCTATTAAGCATGCATACTTAATAACCTCCCTTTTAGGGTTTGTTCCTCTTCCACTCTTTTTAGGAATCACCTGTTTTGCAAGCCTTTTTAAAATATGGTGCGCTTGATTAATACAGGTGATTATTGGATTCCATCTAGGTATCATAGTAATCATCTCTCTTTTTAATTGATTGATTAAAGTAAAACCTGTTTTTAGAATTATTTATTAGACACGCTCAGTAAAACTTTAAATTTAAATACTGGTCTTGTTTTTATTTATTATTAAAAAGGTGATAATATGACAAAGATAAATATCAATCTGAATCCAACAATCCCCCCTCTACCAAGTATTAAAGACAAGACTAAAATTAATGTTAGATATACTCTTATTCCTCCTTATGTTAGTGTACATATTTACTGGGATAAACAATTAGGAGAATTAATTTATGAAGTAGAAGAACCTTCTTTAACAAGAGAGGAAATAGAAACTCTAAATACATTGGAAGTAAGTCTTGGAGAGATGATTAATACTAATGTTCTTGTACAAAAAACAATTGAATCTATAATAGAGTATGTAGATAAAACTTCTAGATTATTAATAGAAGAGCTTGGCCTTAAAATAAATGAAGAGAGCTACAAAAGGATTTTTTATTATTTGTTTAGAGATTTTGTTGGTATGAACCAGATAGAGCCTTTGATGAGAGATTATTTTATAGAAGATGTTGAATGCAATGGAGTTGATGCTCCTCTTTACATTGTTCATAGAATTTATAGAAATATGAAAACAAATATACAATTCCAATCTGTTGATACATTAGCTAGTTTTGTTGAAAAATTAGCGCAAAGGTGTGGGAAATATGTTTCATATGCAAATCCCTTATTAGATGGGAGCTTGCCAGATGGTTCAAGAGTTAATGCTACCTATACTTCTGATGTTACTAGCCGCGGTCCAACATTTACAATAAGAAAATTCACAAAAACTCCGTGGACCCCCATCCAATTATTAAATATGAAAACTCTTAGTCCTGAAATCTTGTCTTATTTTTGGATATTATTAGAACATAAATCTAATATATTAATTTCAGGAGGCACAGCATCTGGTAAAACAACTTTGTTAAATGCTATTGCATTTTTTATTCCTCCTGAAGCAAGAGTAGTTTCAATAGAAGACACAAGGGAATTAAACCTTCCGAGAGAAAACTGGCTGCCAAGTGTTGCAAGAACGTCCCTTAATCAAAACCAACAAGGCTCTATTGACTTATTTACTTTATTAAAAAATTCATTTAGACAAAATCCAGATTATGTTGTTGTTGGAGAGGTTAGAGGTAAAGAAGCTTTTGTATTATTTCAAGGAATGGCATCAGGCCACTCATCAATAAGTACAATGCACGCAGATTCTGTTGATACCTTAATTAAAAGATTAGAAACCCCTCCTATTGAATTATCTCCAACTTTATTAAATACCCTTGCTTGTGTAGCAATTATGACTCATGCTATAGTAGACAAACAAGAAACAAGAAGATTAAGAGAAATAGTGGAAATTGTTGATGTAAATAGCAAAGGTATTGCAATAACAAACACTCCTTTTTTGTGGAATGCAAAAGAGGATATTTTTTATTTTAAAAAAGATAGCAAGGTTTTTGAAAAAATTTCCGAAAGATCTGGTATAACTATAGGAACTTTAAACAGAGAATTTGAAACAAGAGCAAGATTAATTTATGAACTGCAAAAAAAGGGAATTTTTGAATTTAATCAGGTTCAAAAAATAATTAATGAGTATTATAAAGACCCAAAATCAGTATTAAATGCTTTTGGGATAACTAAACAAGTAGAGGAAAGTATCCTGCGCCAAAATCCTTCTTAAAATCCTCCTGAAAACATGCCGGACATGTAATTTACTTAATAATAAGGTAGACATAACTTTAATAAACTTATTCTGTGTCTCATTTATATAAAGAGGGAAAATGTTAGATCTTCAAGAATTACAAACTTTGGCACAATTAATAGACAATGTAGAGATAGCTTTAGAAAAATTAGAGAAATCTTACTCAGACAAAGATAGCAAGGATTTTAATAATTCAAAAAAAGAAATTTTAAATTTTCAAAAAAAGATCTCAGACATGATAGGTTAAAATGATTATTGACGCGCTAAAAGAAAATATACAGCATATAAAAAAGATAGTGAGAGAATTATATATTTTTACAAATCAATTAGATATGATAAAAAACTTAGAAACTAATGACAATGTTCTCATAGATGTAAAAGAAAAAAAATTATTAGAAGAAGCTATTATTTCTTTAACAAACCAGTTAAAAATATTAAATAATTCTTTTCCAGAACTTATTGGAGCTATTGGTTTTTATCCTGAACTTAGCACTGAAAAGGAAAAATTAGGAAAAGAAAAGAAAAAACTTATTAAAATTAAATATAAGCCTGTAAAGTTGGGTTCTGAAGTTTCATTAACAATAGAAAGCAAGGACAGGAAAAGCTTTCTTGAAAATATAAGCAAAAGTAATTTAACAGCAACTCGATTAAAAAAGAAATATGCTATTGAAAGGCCGGTTATGTCTTTTGGAAGAGCAAATGCTTATGCTAAAATATCTAATCACTTTTTTAGAAAATTTTCTAATCATCTTATTGCAAAAGGACATTTTAAAAAGTTAAACAGGGATTTAAGAAAAATGAATTCTAATTTTGTATTGGGAACTTATATTTCTATGGTATTTTTTACAGCCCTTCTTTTTTTAATAATAAGCATCTTGTTTTTTGTTGTTTTATTATTTTATAATATAACTTTTACTTATCCTGAATTTGTTACTATAGCAAAAGACCCTATTTTAATAAGGGCCCTTAAATATTTTTGGATAATTTTTGTGGTTCCCTTTAGTGCAGGAATTTTTATGTATTATTATCCAACAAGCGAATCTAAAAATTTAGGTTATAAAATTAATCAAGAATTGCCTTTTGTTATTGTTCACATGTCTGCAATTGCAACCTCAGGGGTTCAGCCCTTGAACATATTTAAGATCATATTAAGGAGTGAAGAATATAAGTATACAAATATAGAAATAAAAAAATTAATGAATTTAATTAATTTTCATGGGCAAGATCTTGTAAGTGCATTGAAAAAAGTTGAATTTTTATGCCCTTCTGAAAAATTAAAAGACTTACTAGGGGGGATAGCTACAACGATGACTTCGGGGGGGGATTTACATATATTTTTAGATAAACATGCAGAAACTGCGCTATTTGATTATCAAATAGAAAGAGAAAAATACACAAAAAATTCTGAAACTTTTATGGATATTTATATAAGCATTGCAATTGCAGCGCCAATGATAATTTTAATGTTATTTGTAATCATGGGAAGTACCGGAGCATTAAGTGAATTTATTGGAATAAGTATGAACACATTAAGCCTTATTGTAATTTTATTAATTGTAGTATTAAATGTGGGGTTCCTTATGTTTTTGAAATTAAAACAGCCAACCATACAATGAAAATCTTAAGAAAAATAAAACAAAATGCATTTAAAATAGTTGGAATTCTTCTAGCACTAGTAATTCTCGCTTTTTCATTCTTGTATTTAATGGGAACCAGTTTGTTTTATTTTCTTATTGCTATATGCTTTATTATAGGGGGCCTGCCTTTTTTTGTTTCTATTATCCTTGAGTCCCAGGAAATAATGGAAAGAGATGAGATGTTTCTTGAGTTTTCAAGAAATCTTATTGAAAGTGTGCAAGCAGGAACCCCGATTAGCAAGAGTATATTAAATATCCAATCAAAAGATTATGGTAAATTAAACCCTTATATCCAAAAACTTGCAAACCAGATTTCTTTAGGCATACCTATTAAAGCTGCTTTTGAAACTTTTGCAAGAGATATTGGGAGTACAACTGTAAAAAGGGCTGTGACTATTATTAGTGAATCTGAAAAAGCAGGGGGGCAAATAGAAGATGTATTGGAATCTGTTGTTAAATCTGTTTCTCAAATAGAAAAATTAAAAAAAGAAAGAAGGGCTGCAATGTATAATCTAGTTGTCCAGGGATACATAATATTTTTAATTTTTATTGTTATAATGCTTGTTATGCAATATAAAGTTCTTCCTATTGCATCTGGTTTAGGGCAGGAAGTTACAGGACCAGAAGGTGATATAGTAGGAGATGATTTTATGAATATATTCGGAAGCGGGGAACAAAGGGCAACTCCTGAGCAATTGGCTGCCCCTTTTATATGGCTTTTGGTTGTTCAAGGTCTTTTTGCAGGATTAGTTATTGGAAAACTATCTGAGGGAAACTTTAAAGCAGGTTTTAAACATTCATTTATATTAATAATGATGGCTATTCTTGCAAGCAGCGGAGCAAGATTATTTTTTGGGCCTGCGGGAGGTTAATTCTAAAAAAGGAAGATGATTAAAAAAACAAATAAAAATGGGAAGGTAAGTTTTTTAAGTAATAAAAAAGGGCAAGGACATGTTGAATTTATAGCTGCGACAATTCTTTTTATAGGAATAATTATTTTTATAATCTTATTTTTAAATCCATTTGTAAAATCAGAAGAAAAAGTTTCTATTGCAGATGATATTAAAAAAATTATAATTGAGAATATTAGTGAAGAGGTTGGTATATTATCTGCTATTGTAAATAATCCTAATGCAGATTGTTTTGATTTAAGTGGAATTAATCTTATTGATAATTATGGCACAGATCATTATATAGATTCTAATGTTAATACAGGGAATTTAAGAAAATATAATATTTATTTTTCAGAAATTTTTCCAGTTGGAAATCCTAGTTGTTCTGCAAATCTTGACAGAAATTTTCAATTAGGAATTTATTCAAAAAAAAGAATGATCATTTATAGTAAGGTTCTTAATCTTGTTAATCTGTATAATCAAAGCAAGACAAGCTATAGTTCATTAAAAACTTTATTAGATATGAAAGGAGATTTTTCATTTAATTTTAGATATTTAAACAGAACAAATATAGATGAATTAAGTGTTGATAAAAAAAGCCCGGTTGGAATTAACAGAGAATCAAAAGATTATCATGTTCAGGTTTTAGATAATACAGGAAAAGTTGAGGAATTAATATTAAATATAAGGACTTGGTAGCAAACTAAAACTAGAAGAATGAAATTAAAATAACAAAATGAGAAAAAGATTTGATAGAAAAGCATGGTTAAGAATTGTCGAGGCATTTTTAGCTATTTTAATAATATTAACTGCTCTTTTGGTTATTATGTCCAGGCAAGAAGAAAGAGCAGACATAACAGGAAGTGTTCATGAAAAACAATCTGAAATCTTAGAAATTATAAGCAAGGATAATGCTTTAAGAAATGAGACCATTACAACAACAACTTCTGAAAATAATGCAGTTATTAATAATGCAATTAAAAAAATGGCTCCAAATTCTTGGAATTTTTCAACAAGAATTTGTAATTTAGCAGAAGCTTGTGGAATGACCACCCCTGATAAAGAAATTTATGTTTCAGAAAGAATAATAACATCTACTTTAGATGATTATGCTCCAAAAAAACTAAGACTTTTTGTTTGGATAAAATAAAAAAACTCCTGCCATGAAATACAAATTTATTGGGCATACTGCAGATATAAAATTTCAAGCATTTGGAAATTCAATTGAAAAATCATTTGAAAACACAGCTTATGCATTAAAAAAAATTATTTGCAAAAACCAGGTTAAAAATAGAATCAGAAAAAAAATTAAAATAAAAGGAAAAGATAAGGAAAATCTTTTGTATAATTTTTTAGAAGAATTTTTATTTTTATTGGAAACACAGGACTTTATATTAAGTAAAATAAAAAATATTAAAATAAAAGCGAAAAAGCAGAAAAACAAGCAAGGAAAAGAAATTGAATCTTATGAACTAATTGCAGAAGCTTTTTTCGATAATGTAAAAGAAAAAAAATATGAATTAGAAACCCATGTTAAAGCAATAACTTATAATGAGATGTTTGTAAAACAAGAGAAAATTAAAAATAAGAAAGCCTGGGTATGCCAGGTTGTTGTTGATGTTTAGAATAAAAAATTAAAAATAAAAAGTGGAATTAACAAATACCACTTAAAAATCCTGCTATAAAAGTTTCTGCTTCTTGTTGAGTCATTCCTACAAATGTAACAGAAATTATTGTCTTGCTATCTTTAATACCAAATCCAGTGATAATTCCCCTAATATCATAGAACAAAACATTAAAACCACCAATAGTTTTCTCACTATATGTTATTCCTTGGGCTTCAACTTCACTAATAATCTCTTGCTTTGTTTTTGAATTAATATCTATATCATCAGCGCGATAAAGCAAGACATTTGCATTTTTTGCTCCACTAGTATAATAAGAGATGTGTGCATATGCTGTATCTACATCTCCCTCCGAACTAACTACATTAGGAAAATCTAAAGTTGATTGCTTTTTAAAACCTCCTACATTTGCTGGAACTTGATTCATTGAAATAGATTCAAAACAATCTGGTTCTTTAATGCCCCCATTACCATTGATTGGTTCAGGTTCTTTATCTCCACTAAGAGCAATAAATAATACTATTACAACAATAACAGCTACTACAACAACTGCTCCGATAATTATCTTTTTATCTATTGGTTTCTTACTTGGTTTCTTACTTGTTTTCTTTTTCTTTGCAATCTTATTTATCCCCTCCTTTCAAATAATCTAAATATATATTACAAAGATTATAAGAAAGTATACTATTTATTCTTTTTGATTATCTGGTTTTTTAACTAATAGTTAATATTATATAATAAATGGTTTTAAATATTTTATGGTAGAATTAAAAAAAATTTCAGATTATATCTATGAAATCCCTAAAATAGGAAAAATGAATGTTCCTGGAAAAGTTTTTGCTAGTGAGAAACTTATTAAAAATATTAAAGAAGATAAAACTTTGGAACAAGTTCAAAATGTTGCAATGTTGCCTGGAATTTTAAAAGCAAGTATTGCCATGCCTGATGCTCATCAAGGATACGGGTTTCCAATAGGAGGTGTTGCTGCATTTGATTTAGATAAAGGGATTATTAGTCCTGGAGGTGTTGGTTATGATATTAATTGCAGTGTTAGACTACTTAGCACTAATTTAAAAATATCTGATATTGAAAAAAAACATAAAAAAGAAATTCTCCATAGTTTATTTAGAACAATTCCTTCTGGTGTTGGAAGAGGAAGCAGATTAAATTTAAAAAACCAGGAACTAAATCAAGTCCTTATCAATGGGGCTCAATGGGCAGTTTCTCAAGATTATGGAATTAAAGATGATTATCTTCGTACAGAAGATAATGGCAAGCTAGGTCCTGCAAATCCCGATGATGTAAGCAAAAGAGCAAAACAAAGAGGAATCGGGCAATTAGGTAGTTTGGGTGCTGGAAATCATTTTTTAGAATTACAGCAAGTAGAACAAATTTATGATGAAAATATTGCAAAAGAATTTGGTTTAGAAAAAGGAATGATTACAATTATGGTTCATTGCGGAAGCAGAGGCTTAGGGCATCAGGTTGCAAGTGATTATATTAGATTAATGGAACAAGAATATAGTTGGCCTGAACAAGACAGGGAACTTGTTAATGCTCCTATTAAAAGCGAACTTGGAAAAAAATATTTCTCTGCAATGAATTGTGCTGCAAATTTTGCATTTGCAAACAAGCAATTAATAACTCACTGGATTAGAGAGGATTTAAAACATTATTTTCCAAATACTAAAATTAATGTTGTTTATGATGTTTGCCATAATATTGCAAAAATTGAAAAACATATTATTGACGGCAAGGAAAAAGAGATTCTTGTAATGAGAAAAGGGGCGACAAGAAGTTTTGAAGGAAAACCTGTTTTAATCCCAGGAAGTATGGGGACAGCAAGTTATGTTTTAGTTGGGACTAAAAAAGCAAAAGAAATAAGTTTTGGGAGCACTGCTCACGGAGCAGGAAGATTAAAAAGCAGAACCAAGGCAAGAAAAACAATTAATGCAGAAGATGTTAGAAAAGAACTTGCTAACAAGAACATCGAACTAGAAGCAGGAAGTTATAAAGGAATTGTTGAAGAAGCTCCTAGTGTCTATAAAGATATTGATGAAGTTGTTAAAGTAAGTGATAAAACAGGTATTGGCAAATTAGTTGCAAAACTTGTTCCTATTGCTGTTATTAAAGGTTAAGAAGAATTATCCTATTTCACAACAATTAAGTCTTACTCTTTCACATCTTGTTATGTCATCACAACCACTTGTTCTGCATCCTATTCTTTCATAACCATTTACAAAACCAAGTGGGCAAGTTACACTTGCGCTTCCTCCAGCTGCACAAACACTCCAAGCAGTCCAAACACAATTAACAGGGCTTCCTCCAGCACCGGTTCCAGAAAGTATCGGAATCCAGTAAAGACTAGCAACACTATCTGAACAGGTAACTTTCCAATAATCATCTTTCTTTACAGGCATAGTTATAGACACCCTTGGTCTTTCTCCCCCCCAATCAACTACCTCATATATTTTAGCAGGAGGGTCAGAACTACTACCTGTATACCCTATAAGTGATTCTGATGCAACTAAAGTAGTTGAATAAGCTATTACAAACCCATCAGTTGCAGCCTGATAAACATTATCTTCTACTAAATTAGCTCCCGTGCTACCTATTTGTCCTATATCTGTATTTTGCCATTCTCCGAATAAGAGTCCTCCACCAGCGCCTCCTTGAATTTCATTAGCAGTATGTCCGTGAACACTCGGATCAGCAGTTTGTCCAGGATATGTCCAAGCAACAACAAACCCAACCCCCATTAAAAAAACCATAATCGCAGATAAAAGCCACAAGTCTTTTTTCTGAATATTTAAATTAATACTTACCATTTCCTCTTTTTACAATATAATTAATATATGTATATTTAAATATGTTTTTATTTATATCGGGAATATTTATAAAGTTAATTAATCTTTAATGATTATGAAAAAAGGGTTGAAAAGTTTGTTGATTTTTGTAGCTTTTAGTTTAATGATTCTCCCCCTAATTGGGGTTGCAAGTGCGGCTGAAATAAATTATGCTCGATCAAGTTTAGGATATGCTACAAGGAGTGTTACTCGATCTTCTCCTGGTGCAGATGGTGTTGTGCAAACTGGACTTGAGTCATATGTTAATGATGGAAGCCTTAGTACCTCTTGTTCTCAATATTCTCATGATGGTGGTTATGCTCAGGTTGATGCAAGATTAACTTTTTCTACTCCAATAAATTATATTAACCGCTTTGAATATAGGGTTCGTGGTTCTCGTACTACATCTAATTTTTATGTTAGATATGCAGGAAGCACTACTTGGAATGTACTTAAGACTGACACGGCCCCATACGGCCAAACTAGAGATTTCACAGTCCCAGGCCCATTTTACAATGTTAATGGAATTAGGCTTTATGTTAGGAGTGATTCTGATAATGAACCATATAATGAACCTTATGGGGTTGGCATTCATGAAATGGAGGCTTTGGGCCCTGTTTGTGGAGATAGTGATTGTGATGTCGGAGAAGATTATTCAAACTGCCCTGAAGATTGTGGAAAATTTTGTTCTTCAGATAATGACATAATTATGAAACTTTTTTCTCCAAATAATTCTCATGGTGCTATGTGGGATTATGGAGGCTCTACAACTCTTGAAGGTTGTAATCCTGATTCAGGAACTAATGCAGATTGCCAGTCTTGCGGGCAGATATTTGATTACAAGCCAATTCAGGCCTGGACTTATTTTAACTCTCCTCCTTCTACTCCGGGATGTTATAATGGTGATGATGGTGTCTTAAACAGCACTGCATATTATTGTGATGAAAAGCTAGGACAAGGAAATTTTGGTTGTGCTGCTAATAGATTTATACTTGTAGATAACTTTCCTAATCCTTCTTCAGCAGGATGGTATGTTTGTCCAAGTTATAGAAGAAATGGAAATATTCCTGTAACAGCTAGTGATTGTATATGTTATGATGTAAATTATAATCATTGTGCTAATCCTCCTGTAACTTATAATGATGTATTTAATTTTTCAAATGAGTTTTTTGCTGGACCATATTATACCTATGAAATCTGCTATTCTGATTTTTTTGATGATGGATATGAAGATTTAGGGCTTTCTGAACAAGAGTATCATCCTGATACTTGCTCAAATCCTATTTTATGGCTTTATCAACACAATAATTCACATGCTGAAAATCCTAATATAAACAATTATCCATATCCTGTCTGTTACGGAGATTTAGGTTGTTATGATATTAATGTAAGTGCAGGAGAAAGCTGTGGACTAGATGAAAAAATTGTTGTTAGCTTGTATCAAAAAACTAATTCACATATTTCAAATGCTTCTGACTCAGATTATCCAATAAAAATTTGCTGTAAACGAGGAGAAATTACCCCCTCAACAGAACGTTCTTGGCAAAATATGAAAGGAAAAGAAATAACAGATTCTGACATAGGAGACACTGTTTTAATGGTTTATTCAGGAGTAAGCCAGACTTATGATTTTGATATTTGGGAAGATGATGTAACTTTTGGATTTCCTCATGATGATAAAATAAAAACTAGTGTTTCTTCTTTTTTAGAAAATCAAAAAGCTATTGCTAAATGGATAATAGACCCAGACAATTTTGAAAATCCTACTGATGATTATGAAGATTTCTTTTTTAAAGTTGATAATGATGATTCACCTTATTTAAATGTATTTGAACATAATTATGATAATTCAGTTCCAAAAGCAAAAATAATTAAGCCTATTGAAGGCAATAATTATATAATCCGTTCTGCAACTGGAAAAACAGAAACAATTGATTTTATTCAGCAAGTTGAAGATGAAGATGACGATTTAAAAGTTTTATGGGATTTTGATGATAAAACAAATAGTGGTTGGTTGGAAAATTGCTTGACAACTGGAAACTGTAATACAAACCATGATTATGATGAGCCTGGAACAAAAGACATAATTCTTTATGCACAAGAAATGACAAGAAAACAAACTGCAACAAATACTTCAAAAATCAATATTTACAAACAAGGGCTTAATGTTTTTGTTATTTTAGAAAAAAAAGTTAGTGGGAAAACTGTTCTTTTAAATGCAACAAAATCTTTTGTTGCTGACTGTTATAATGATTCTAATGATTGTGATACTGCACATACTAATGCAGATTTAACAGGAAATGCAACAACTGATTGCAGAGAAATTAATGATTCTGACAATAACTTTATTAAGCTTTATTGTTATAATAGAGATATAAGATATGATAGACCAGGCGTAACAAATATAAATGCGGTGTTAATATTTAATATAAATGGTGTTGAATTTCAACCGCAAGAAGTTGATTATTTAATCTTCTTCTCTGCATTTGACAAACCTGGAGAGCATATCATAGAATTAAATCTTGCATATAAAAAATCATGATAAAAAAGAGGATATTAATTTGTTTAGCTTCATTAATTTTAATAATTCCATTAATTAGTGCTGCAGAGTGCCCTCCAGGTCTTGGTGATGAATGGATTTGTGGTTCAGGAGAAGTCTTGTTTAGAATTGATGAGGGATTTTTTTGTAAAGCTCCTGATTTTGATATGTGGGAAGATTCTATAGGTGGAAAGTTATTCCCAACAATAGCTGAGGTAGGGCAGCCTGTTTTTTCATGTCTAGATCCCTTAGGAAGCAACTCCTGTTGTCCAGAAGGATCTGTATGTGAAAAAGGCAGTACCCCTGTTTATCCTTTGCCTGAAGGGACTGATACAGAATGGACTTGCATGGCTTCCTTAGCTAGTTTTTGTTCTGATTTTGAAACAGAAGAGTCATGTGAAAACTCAAGTACTCAGTGGATTGCTAAAAATAGTATTGAAAATGCTCCTGAAAAAGGAAAAGGTTATTGTGATTCAGACCCTTCAGAAGTTAGTTATATTGATGGAGTTGGATGCTGGAATGAGACAAGTTGTTCTTGTGAATGGGAAAATAATACTTGTATTGCAAGAGATTTCAAGTTTCAAAACTGCACTGATGGAACTGTAACAAATTGGACAGATTGTGATTATGATGTAATAACTATTGATAATTGCCAGATTGATGAAAGCATACATATTAGTTGGGAAATTGTTAATGGAAAAGCTTCAGAATGTACACTAAGTGATGTAAGAATTCCTTGTACTAATATTATGAGATTGGAATTTTTTAATTTATTTAATTTAATTAGTGTTTTACTTATCTTATTAGGAATTTATGTTTTTATATTAATTAAAAACAATTAGAAACCAGTTTAATTTCTATTTTTAATAATGTTTATAAATCTGTTTCTTCTTTATAAATTATGAAAAAAGGGTTAGGAAGTTTGTTTATTTTTGCAGTTGTATTAATAATTATAATTTTAGCTGGTATTGCAAGTGCACAAGAAATCAATTTAGCTGCAAGTGCAAATGGTGGGTTTGCATCAGGTTCTGGGGGCAACAGGGGAATATTCTCAGATATGAATGATGGAAATTTAACAAGCAGGAGTGGATATGGTATCTACTATAGGGGCCATAGTGATTTTTCAGGAACGGTAATAGGTAATGTAACATTTGACCAAATAGTACCAACTCTTAGTTCTATTGAGGTTAACTATGAAGTAATTTTTAGAGGTAGTGTAATGAATACTTGGAGCACTAAAGAATTATATATAAAGCAGAATGGACAATGGAATTTTATTCAGTCAGGTTTTAATAGTGGGGTTTCTATTGATGGTCCTTGGACAGATGTGGAAGCAGTTAGTTTTGTACTAAGTGGTGGACTTCAATGGACTTCCCCTTTTAGTTATGCATATGGTGAATTTTATATTAATGAAATAGAAGCTTGGGGAGAACCTTGTTCCCAATTAACATGCGCAGATAATTATTCTGGGCAGTGCGGAAGTGCTTTAGATGATGGTTGTGGAGGAACCTTAAATTGCAGCACTAATTGTGGCTCTGGAAAAACTTGCCAAGCTGGATTTTGCACTTGTGGTGCTGATGATACAATTATGAAACTCTCTCAATCAACCGGAGCTCTTGGAGCTCTGTGGAATGATACTACCTATAATTATAATATTTGTTATGAAGATATTTTTGGGTCTTCTTATACTGAAGCAAGCCCTCATGAGTGTGATAATAATAGAATCATAAGTCTGAATAATACCGAAAATGCTTATGCTTCTGTTAATAATACTATTGATTATGATATTCCTGTTTGTTATGGAAACTTAGAGTGTCGTGCAGTTGGTGGTTGTAATGATATAAATTATGCTGCGCTTTCTAATGGTGCCATAGCAGAAAAGGATTTAGCCGGGTATGACACAAATTATATTACCAGTAATTGGTATGATGGTAATGTTACTCATGGAATTGATGAAAGTAGAGATGATTATTGTGGTGGTGGGCACAGAGAGGACGGAAGGAGGTCGTACATGACTTATACTATTACTTTTTCTACAACTGCTACTGCCATAAATACTCTTATTATAGATTATATAGTTGCTTCAGCTGGTGGAAATGAACAACGAAAATTAGAATTATGGAATGGTTCTAATTGGATTACAGTTAGTGAAAATGATAATAAACTTCCTGTTACTACTTATTACAACAGCGGGGGCCCTAATTCTTTAATTGGACTTGATGAAAGAGCTACTATTAATGGACTTTGGTATAATATTAGTAAGATAAGAATATTCCTTTATTGCCCTTATCATGATAAAAATTCTGAATATGTTGCTGTTTTTAATGTACAAGCAATAGGCCCTAATTGTGTCCCCGGAAGTTGTGATATAAATGAAGAAACAGTTGTAAGATTATCTCAAGATACAAATTCTCTTATTTCAAATGCAAGTGATACCAGTTATCCAATAAAAATCTGCTGCAAGCGGGGAGAAATTATCCCTTCAACAGAACGCTATTGGACAAATATGAAAGGAGAAAAAATAACAAATGCTGATATAGAAGATACTGTATTAATGGTTTATTCAGGAGTAAGCCAAGCTTATGATTTTGATATTTGGGAAGATGATATAACTTGGGGATTTCCACATGATGATAAAATAAAAACTAGTGTTTCTTCTTTTTTAAAAGATGAAAAAGCAATTGCTAAATGGATAATAAACCCTGATGATTTTGAAGAACAAACTTCTGATTATGAACACTTCTTTTTTATAGTTGATAGTGAAAGGTCGCCTGATTTAAATGTGTCTGAAAATAATTATAATAATTCAGTTCCAAAAGCAAAAATAATTGAGCCTGTTGAAGGCAATAATTATATAATCCGTTCTGCAACTGGAAAAACAGAAACAATTGATTTTATTCAAGATAGTGAAGATGAGGATGATGATTTAAAAGTTTTATGGGATTTTGATGATAAAACAAATAGTGGTTGGTTGGAAAATTGCTTGACAACTGGAAACTGTAATACAAACCATGATTATGATGATCCTGGAACAAAAGATATAGTTCTTCAAGCAGAAGAGATGACAAGAAGACAAACTTCAAAAGACACTTCAAGAATCAATGTTTACAAGGAAGGGCTTAATGTTTTTGTTATTTTAGAAAAAAAAGTTAGTGGAAAAACTGTTCTTTTAAATGCAACAAAATCTTTTGTTTCTGATTGTTATGATACTTATGGTGAATGTGATGCTGCACATACTGATGCAGATTTAACAGGAAATGCAACAACTGATTGCAGAGAAATTAATGATTCTGATGATAATTTAGTTAAGCTTTATTGTTATAATAGAAAGATAACATATAAAGGCCCTGGTGCAAATGCGCAATTAATATTTAGCATAGATGGTGCTGCTTTTCAGCCACAAGAAATTGAAGATTTTGTATTTTTCACTGCATTTGACAAGCCTGGAGAACATATCATAGAATTAAATCTTGCATATAAAAAATCATGATAAAAAAGAGAATATTAATTTGTTTAGGATTATTAATCTTTATTAATTTAATTGGGATTGTAAGTGCAGTAGATATTTCTTCATGCCCATATACTATAAGCGCACCAGAAACATATAATGTAATTAATGATTTAACATACGATGGAGAAGATGAGTGTATTAGGGGTTTTAATTTAGATAATGTGATTTTAGATTGTAATAATCATAATATTAACTATACTGGAAGTTATAACTCTGCTCGGGGGCTTTCATTGAGTTCTCTTCGAGGATCAACTATAAGAAATTGTAATATTACTAATTTTTATGAAGGAGCTTATTTGCGTTTATCTGGAAATTCTCGTGTAGAAAATATGTATTTAAGAGGAAATATATATGGGTTGAGGGTTGGGTCTACTAGTCTAGCTATTACTTTTAATAATATTATAGCAAATGAAAACAGATATGGCATTAGTACAAGTAGTAGTTGGGGGGGGCTTGTTTTTAGTAATATCCAAGCACACAATAATACTAATTATGGAATTACTTTTTCAGGAGGACCTTCAAACAGGCGCGATACCTTAAGAGACAGTAGTTTTAGTGGAAATCGAAATGGAGTTATTTTAAATGGGATGTATTCCAATTTAGCAAATCTTGTTTTCAGTAATAATGAGTTAGATTTAAGATATAATGCTGATGAATTAGATAATTGCAATGCTCAGATGAGTAATCTAATGAATACTAATGGAAAAGCAATAGCATATTATACTTCTGCTCAAAATTTTAATGGACAAGAATTTGAAGAATTAATTTTATGCAATGCAGATAATTCAAATATAAATAATATTAAAACTAATATGCTATATCTTCATGACACAGATTCTTCAATTATCCGTAACATAAATTTTACTGAGAATAATAAAGCAAATGCAATCAGGCTTATAACTTCTACAGGAAATACTCTTACAAATATATTTGAATCTGGAAATAATAATTTTGAGCCTTTAATTGTTCTTTTTTATTCAGATAATAATGATATTATGACTGCAATTGCATCTAACAGAAAGGTGATAAGTCTCACAAGAAGTTCTGGAAATGATTTAACAAATATACAGGTCGAGAACAGCGATGAAGAAGGAATTAGTCTTTATGGCTCAAGCAATAATAATTTTTTAAATGTGGTTTCAAATAATAATGATAACGAGGGGGTTCTTATTGAATCTGCTTCAAATAATAATCTTTTTAGAAATGTTACTACAAATGGAAATGGTTATTATGCAGGAATTTACCTTGATTCTGATGCACGAAGCAATGATTTTATAGACATAGTTTCAAATAATAATTCTGCTTATGGAATTAATATAGAGGACTCAGATAATAATAATTTTAATAATGTTATTGTAAATAATAATGATTATGATGGAATTATTGTTAGAGATGATTCAGAGGGTAATATTTTTAATAATGTTACTGCAATTAATAATGATGTGGGGGTAATATTTTTTAGAAACTCAAATAATTGGATTAGAAATTCACTTTTATCTGAAAACAAGGATCTTGATTTTTCTGTTACTCCTTCTTTAAATTCGCATTGTAATCACAGGGTTGAAAATATAATTGGTTCTGGAGGAAGAGAGATTAGGTATTATAATTATTCTGTAAATTTACAAAACCAGGAATTATCAGAATTAATATTATGCAATGCAGATAATTCAAATATAAAGAACATTACAATTCATGGTTCAGATATTATAAATAATAATGAATTAAGAATCTTAAGAACAGATAATTCAAATATCACAAATATAAATTCTTCAAATAATTATAGGGGAATTTACTTAGATTTTAGTCTATATAATAATATAACTATGAGCAATGGAAATTATAATAGGAGATATGGGATTTTTATTTCTGGAAGCCCAAATAATAGTATAATCGGAAATAGTTTTTGTTATAATAATGTTTTAGATGCAGCATGCAGTGAAAATCAAACAGAATTTAGTAATTTTTGTAATCCTGCTGCATACGTATGTGGGGGAACTTGTTTTAATTGTGGAGGAAGCGTATGCTACAATAGGGTGATTGAACCTGGAGAAGAATGTGAATCAGATTTGGATTGTGAACCAGGCCTTTTTTGTAATTCTTCTTGTGGTTGTTCAAAAGATATGATAGCATCTTGGCAAAATATGAAAGGAGAAAGAATTGGTAATAATTTTTCTAAAGAAGCTCAAATTGGAGATACTGTTTTAATGAAAGTAACTAATACTGGATTGGCAGAAGGAGATCTTCTTAATTTTGAAATTTATGAAGATGATGGTGTGAGTGGAGATGATGATATACGAACAGGAAGTAATGCAATAGTTGGATATGTTGATGAAAATGAAAAAGCAATTGCTGTATGGACAATAACCTCTAATGATTTAAGTGAAACTGAAGTTAATGATTTAGATAGCTTTTATTTTATTGCAGGTACAAAAGAAAGTGATTATCTTACAATAAGTCTGAATTATAATAATTCAGTTCCAAAAGCAAAAATAATTGAGCCTGTTGAAGGCAATAATTATATAATCCGTTCTGCAACTGGAAAAACAGAAACAATTGATTTTATTCAAGATAGTGAAGATGAGGATG
>Ga0315550_1000911_pt1 | contig 18195 bp, 8 predicted proteins | sample SalMarSW160190MG_2_FD_203100 | JGI IMG/M metagenome (GOLD analysis project Ga0315550, IMG submission 203100) | Salt marsh sediment microbial communities from the Plum Island Ecosystem LTER, Massachusetts, United States - Salt Marsh Sediment SW1601-90 ... | reverse complement strand
CCGAACGACGCGGCGAACTGGCCCGACCAGGCGGTGGTCCGCGACACGGCGATCTACAACTCCGTGCTCATCGGGCGGAATACGATTTCCCAGCAGGATACCTGGGTGCGCTACTGGGACGGCAATCCGACCCTGCTGAGCGGCCGGAAGCACCCCATGGGAATTCTGGTCGACCAGCGGAGTCTCGCCTGGACCGACCAAGCCAAACAGGACATCGTATTTTTCATCTACACGTTCTATAACATCACTGCGACCGATGCATCGGCGTATGCGGGCATTGACCCGGCGCTGCGCGACAGCATCGTCGCCGTGGCCGATCGCTACCACGCCGGCGTCAAGGACAAGCTCGGCGTGGACATCCCGGCGGCGGGCTACGCGTTCGACAGTCTGTACGCGGCCTTCTTCTCGGATGAAGACGTGGGTGACGCGGGGCACAACTACTCGACCGCCATCCTGCCCTTCAACCTGATGATGGCGTACAAGTCCGACTTCCTCGAGCCGAACTGGACGTTCCCGCCGTCGATCTTCAGCGGGAAGTTCGCGGCATCGCCGGGTTTCGTCGGGTTCAAGTACCTGCGGAGCCCCGTCGCGACGACTGGCCCGAACAAGGGCCAGCAGGTTGGCCTCACGCTCTTCTCGAACACACTGAATTCAGCCGTTGGTTTCCCCGATCCCGTCGGCGTCGTGCAGCTCTGGCGCTATCTGTCGGGGCACATCAACCCCGGTGCTGGCGACAACCCCTGTACGTCGCCCACGCCGATTCAGTCGCACATCTGCTACCAGGCCGAGACGGCCGTCGACACACGGTCGTACCAGGCCTCGGGGCCGTTCGTCCTCCAGCCCGGCCAGTCCGCCACGATCGTCGTGGCGCTCATCGGGGCTGCCCCCGTCGCCAAGCCCCTGCAGGATCTGGGTGCCAGCGGCGTCGGCGGCGACGTTGCCCCGGGCTTCCCGCCCACGGGCACCCAGATCGCCGATGGCAGCGCAAAGCCGCGCGTGATCGACTCCATCGCCGGGTGGGAGTCGCAGAGCGACGCCAACGGCGACGGCACGATCGAGCAGGACGAAGTCCAGGTCGTTCCGGGATCTCTCCTCGGCAAGGCCATCCTGGCCCAAGCCGTCTTCGACAACAAGTTCCTGCTCCCGTTCGCACCAGAGGCGCCGCAGTTCTACCTCGTGCCCGGCGACGGCCAGGTGACGATCATCTGGAGTCCGTCGGCGTCCGAGGCGACAGGTGATCCCTATTACACGGTCGCATCCGACCCCACGTCACCGCTCTACGATCCAAACTACCGCGACCACGACGTGGAGGGATACCGGATCTACCGCGGCCGGACCACGGGTGACCTTCAACTGGTTGCGCAGTTCGACTACGCGAACACGACGTTCACGGACTACACGGGGGCCTTCGACTACGGCAATCAGTGTGCGCCGGAACTGGGGGTCACCAGCGGGTGCCCGTCCGAGACCAATGGCGGGGACTTTGCCAACAACCCCTACTCGCACGACATCAAGAGCCCGTTCGTGCAGGTCCTCCCGGGATCGGGGCGCACGCTGCTCGCCGACGGCACGGTGTACATCCTGCATGCCGACACGGCGGTCACCAACGAGGGCTTCCCACCGCTCACGGACACGGGCGTACCTTTCGCGTATGTAGACAAGGCGGTGCGCAACTCGTTCACGTACTACTATGCGGTCACCGCCTTCGACGTGAACTCCCCGAAAGCCGGTTCGAGCTCGTATGAGTCCGCCCGGGTGACCAAATCGGTCACGCCCCGGGTGCAGGGCGCCAACGGGCAGCCGGCGAGTCCCCTGTCCATCTCCCTGACGAGCTCGGACGGGACGGTGCTCGATCCGACGGCTTCGCCGCCGACGATCGATGCGACCACGGGTGAGTTCTCCGGTCCCGCCGTGCCGAGCGACGCGTTCAAGGGTACTGGCGCGCAACTCTACGCGGCGCAGCTGGTGCTCCCGAATTCGTCGGCAATCTTCCAGATCGATTCGGTGGTGCCCGCGTGGTATCACTACGCGACCTACTACGTCACGGTCGAGTCGGCGATCGACACGGCGCACGCATCGTACGCGGCGAACAGCGGCCTCGGCCCGGATGACGGCGATGTCACGTTCGGCCCGATCGGCGCGTCCATTCCAGCAAACAAGGCGCTCGCCGACTCGCTGGGGCTCACCCCCCTCCCGTTCGCGGGCAAGGCGCAGGCGCAGCTCAAACTGCACACCGTCCAGTGGCAGTCGGCGGACGCGGATTGGCATCCGCAGGTGGATGGCAGCTTCTGGGGTCCCGCGTCAGGCATCACCGATGACGGGGGGTCGCGCTGGTTCGACGGCGACAACGAAGCGATGGCGGATCCGACGCTCGGGATGGACCACGGGCAGCTCACAGACGTGAGCGTGATCTTCGAGCCGACACCGTACGTCAATACCGACAACCTGATGCGGCGGTTTTATCAGAGCAACTACAACGCCTTCCGGAGCGCCGACATCAAGGTGTACTGGGGCAGCACGGCCGGCACCGTGGATTCGGTGATCGACGAGACCTACCACGTTCCGGTGCCGTTCGACACGTTCCCGCGGGCGTCCTACGGGTTCGTCGGCGATCTCAACAGCCCGAACAACGCAGGGCCCGACGGCTTCCTGAGCTACGCCGACTTTCTCTGGGGTCCGTGTCTTGCGGGGAACGACGCTGATGGTCTCCCTTCAGGTGTGGATCTGACGGGATGTGGGTCGCGGCACTTCTCGCCCTCGGCGACGCTTCTGCCGGTGGATACGAACAGCGACGGCACCGCCGACGGACAGGGCTTCGGGATGTACATCAACTCCGAGCCTTACATCTTCATCACGAGCACGCTTCCGGCCTCGCCCACCGTCTGGACGTACCGGAGTTACAACGGTTCGGTGAAGAAGTCCGGCGGGTCGTACACCTTCACCGCCAAGCCCGCGAACGTACCGGTTCCCGGTCTCCAGGTGCGGGCGACGACCGGCGCCGCCGCGACCTTCCCGACGGATTCGACGATGGACTTGAGCGCTGTCCACACGGTTCCGGATCCGTACTACGCGACGAACGCCCTCGAGGCGACCGCGACGACGAAGGTGCTCAAGTTCGTCAACCTGCCGAACGAGGCCATCATCCGGATCTATTCGGTGAGCGGTGTGCTCGTGCAGGTGCTGTACCACAACGACCCAAGCGGCGGTGGCGAGGCCACCTGGAATCTCCGCAACCGGAATAACCAGTTCGTTGCGTCCGGCGTGTATTTCTTCCACGTCGAGGCGCCCAACGGCCAGGAGAAGGTTGGCCGCTTCACGGTGATTGACTACGCCCAGTGACGACACCAGTGCGGGGGTGGGGCGACGCCCCACCCCCCGAACGGAGGCAAGAATATGAAGGGACTGCTTAGTCGTTCGATCGGGCTGGTGACGGCACTCGGCACGCTCGTGGCCGTGCCCGCGCTCGCCCAGACTGCGACCGACAATACCGCGTACGGCACGACCTCGGCGGAGTTCCTCTCGCTCGGTGCCGGTGCCCGTGCGGCCGCGCTTGGCGGGTCGTTTGCGGCGATCGCCAACGACGTGACGGCGCTGTACTGGAACCCCGCTGGCGTCGCCTTGATGGACCGCCCGGGGGTCTCCGTATCCACGTATACCTACATCGCGAACACGCGCTACAACTGGGCCGGCATGGCCTTCCCGATGAGCGGCGGCGAGCGCGCGCTCGGCATTCAAGCGGGAACGTTCGGTTTCTCAGGACAGCCGGTCTACACCCTCGCCAATCCGAACGGCGACGGCTCGACGTACAGCGTCTCCGAATTCTTCGGTGGCCTGACGTACGCTCAGAATTTCTCCGATCGGTTCTCCGCGGGCATCACTGCGAAGATGATCAGCGACAATCTGGCCCTGACCAGCGCCACCGCGTTCGCGATCGACTTCGGCACGAACTTCCATGCGCAGATCGGTGCCCGCAGCATTCGCGCCTCGTTCGTGATTTCCAATCTCGGCAGCACGCTGCGGCATACCGGCACGGGTCTCGACGTGGCTGTGATCCGACAGCCGCCGCTGGATCAGCAGAACATCCCGCAGGAAGCGGCGCCGGCCGACCTCAAGACGAAGGACTGGAGTCTTCCGGTGATGTTCCGCGTCGGGGTCGCGCTCGACCTCATGCAGTCGGCGTCGAGCCGCGTCACCCTGTTGAGTGAGTTCAACCAGCCGAACAACTCGCGGCCCGGGTTCAACGGTGGCCTCGAGTGGGCGCTGACGAACATCGGGAACAGCGGCTTCACCGCGATGGCCCGCGGCAGCTACTCATATCAGTCGGACAACTCGCTGACCATCACGAACGCGGCGGGGTTCAACACCACGCTCTCGAGCCAGAGAAATCAGGACGGCCTCGCGTTCGGCGGCGGGCTCGACTATGATCGCGGCCAGTTCGGTATCGGGATCGATTACGCCTACCGGAGCCTCGGCGTACTCGGCGGCACGAACTTCTTCAGCGCGACCCTGCACTGGTAAGGAATACGATCGGGCGCGGACGCCGGGAGCTCCCGGCGCCCGCCTCTGTCTGAACGCTCGAACGTGCGCGCAACTCGCTTCGTGGCCCCCGTGGCCCTCGCTCTCGTCACGCTCGCGTGGCGGCCCGCCCTTCAGCACCAGCCTGATGGGGTGGAGTTGACGGCTGTCCGCTTCTTCCGGGGCGGCCAGACGACGTTGATCGACGGATTCTGTCGCGTCCCGTTCTCGATTCTGTCGCCCCTGTCGAGCGGTGACGCCGGCTACCATGTGGACGTCAAGGTGCTCGACGACTCCGGCAACGAGCTCTACAACGACGGGTGGTCGGAATCGGTCTCCGCCGGCGTGCTCTCAATGCCCGGTGGCTCCGCGATCGAGCCCTTCAAGTTCGTCGCCAAGACCGGCGCGTACCGCATCGACGTCTCGGTGCGGGACTCCGCGTCGGGCTCGGAAACCTCCTCGTCGACGAGCGTGTCCGCGTTCACCGAGCGTCCGGAGGTCTCCGATCTCCTGCTCACGAGCGACCTGCGGCGTGCGAGTCCCGACGACACGGTGCCGCACCCCGGGGAGATTCGAAAGGGTGCGCTGTTCATCACGGCGACCACCCGTCCCGTGCTGACGCCGCACCTGGCGAAGCTGTACTACTATGTCGAAGCGTATCCCGCAGCCGGTGGGGCCGTCACGGCGGTCGCGCACATCGTCGGTGCGGGCGATCACGAGATCATCGCGAGTGCGCCCGACACCACCGTGGTTCCCGCCGGCGGCGGAATCCTCGCCAGCGGGATGGATCTCACCGGCTTGCCACCGGGGGACTATCACCTCCAGCTCGCCGTCACTGTGGGCGACTCCACGGTGACGCGCTCGGCACCGTTTACGATGGCGGGCTTCGCCACCGATTCGGTGGTGCAGGCAACCGCGGGACGTCGCGGGGGGGCGGCGGATCAATTCGCCAGCGCGACCGACGCGCAGCTCGACTCGCTGTACGCGCCGCTCGTCTACCTGCAGACGTCCGACGAGCAGGGCGTCTGGAACGGCCTGTCGCGGCAGGGAAAGATCAACTACCTCCGCGCATTTTGGGCCAAGCGCGGCGCCAACGCGGAGGCCGCCTATTATCAGGCCGTCGCCGAGACCAATCGCCGCTTCGGCGAGGGCGGGGCGGGGCGGGTTCCCGGCTGGCGCACCGACCGTGGTCGCATCTTTCTGAAGAACGGGCCGCCGGACGAAGTACTCAGCCGTCCGCTCGCCGCGGGCACGCAGCCCTACGAGGTGTGGAAGTACACGCGCGGGAAGCTCCGGAAGTACGTCTTCTACGACGAAACGGGCTTCGGCCACTACGAGCTGATCTACACCAACGACACGCATGAAGTCAGCCGCCCCAACTGGCAGGACTTGCTCGGCCAGCAAGCGGTTCAAGACGTGATGAATTTCTGAGGACTGTTCACCCGATCTTGAGGGAGTGAGGATCGTATGAAGCAACATCTCTTCGGGTTCGTGGGCCTGAGTCTCGCCGTCGCGCTCGCGGCCGGGTGCAAGTCCAACCCGCAATCCGAGCTGAATGGGGTCCCGGCGGCCATCAGCGCCTCGGCGAGCCACGTGGTGGTGAACGTCGCGGACTCGGTGCGCGTCGATGCGCAGGTCGTCGATGCGCAGGGTACGCCCCTCACGATGCTGCCGGATGACAGCTCCACCGACAACACGGTTGCGAGCCTCTCGACCATCAATCCCTACCCCGTGCCCGAGACGAGCTTTTGGGTCAGGGGCGAGTCCTTCGGCGCCGCCAAGGTGATTCTGACGAGCGGGTCGCTGGCGGATACCATTACCGTCCAGACGTATCCGGCACGCACGCGGGTGGGCGCCCCCCCGGTGGACACGATGATGTCCGGTACGGTGACCACCCCATACGCGATTGCGCTCGATGCGATCGGCGACTCGATTGGATCACCCGCCGATAGCTTCTGGTGGACGTCCGACCATCCGGGTCGTCTCTCGGTGGATTCGGCCTCCGGGGTGATGTTGGCGAAGCAGGACGGCGCCGCGACGGCCACCTTGCACGTCGCCGGCGGCGGCACCGGTGTGGCCCCGACGATCGTCATCCCTGATACCACCTACATGGGGACATCGGCGCTCACGCAGTCGCTCGGGTCCGCGCTCAATGGGCAAAACGTCACCTTCACACTCGCCGGGCTGCCTGCGATTGATGCGAACACGCAGGTGGTGTTCAGCGGGTTCCTGGGTCTTCTCGGGCGCGACACCGCCGTGGTGGATACCCTGACCCAGACGGCCACGTCGCTCACCTTCCCGGTGCCGGACCAGGTGGGCCTCCTCGCCAAGGACTCGACGTACGATCTGCTGATTGAGGGTCTCGGGGACAGCGACCTCACCGTGATGAGCCGGCTCACCGTCGTTCCGCCTCCGGCCTTTCCCGGGACGTCCTCGGCGGACAGCGTCGCCCCCGCGCAGAAGGTCACCGTCATCCGCACCGGCACGGGACCGGCGTTCACCACCAGCACCACGGTGTCGGTCCACAAGGTGCCGACGTTCGTCGACCACGTGTCGACGAACGGTGATACGCTGACCTTCCCGGTACCCCCGACGCAGACGGTCGGGCCGGTCGGAGCGGTGTTCGCCTATAGCGCCACCGCCGATACGTCCACGGTGCGGCAGGTGGTCCTCACGTCCACATCGGCTGCGGCGGATTTCCACTATCCGAACGAGCTGAACCCGCAGACCGCGGATACGGTGAGCGGAAATGGTACGTACTACGTGGTGGTGCGGTCCGGGTACAAGCCCGACCCGCTCGGTGATGGTCCCGCGGTCTACATGAACTTCACGGCAGGTGCCACGCCGGTGACCGTCAACGTCGCGATGGACTGGATCGACACGTCAACGAAGGGCGACGGCGATATCGATATGTTCGTCTGCACGGGCGGGTGTAATTCAGGCGGTGATTTCGGCGCCGATGGATTCGCCGGCGCGTCGACCGCCAAGCCGGAGCATGACTCGTTCACCATTCCCGCGGGGCAAACGTGGCACTTGATCATTGCCCAATACGCCCCGGCGAGTGTCAGCGGTGACGACTTGATTCAGCTCACCGTTACCGGCTATCCATGACCGCATGAAGCAGTAACGGATACCTCTCGGGGGCCGGGCAGATGCCCGGCCCCCGTTTGTTGTTGCGCCGAACTCGGTGCTGGCGCGAGCACGAGCCTCCCGGGCGGCGCTGTCGCGTCTCCCAGCTTCCGTCCGGATGTCGGGTCCTTCAGACGTCCCTGTGGGGGCGTGGTTCTACGGCGCGAACGATCGGGCAGGCCTCGCGCGCTACGGCAAGGACCCACGCCCTTCGGTTGGCGCTCCAGGATGGGCGGTCGCAGTCCAGGCCAGATAGACCATTGCCACCCAGATCAGCGCGCCCAGCGCCGCGTGTGTGGCCCGGAGCGCCGTGGGCAGGAAGGTGAGGATCATCGTGGCCGCGATTCCGATGTGCACCACCAGGAGCCCCAGGGCGCCGCCTGCGGCCCGCTGGAAGCGTTCGGGTTCCCGGCCGGTGCGGGACACGATCACGAGCCAGATGAGCGCCAGGAAGTCCATATAAGCCACCAGGCGGTGCGCCCATTGTACCTCGGCCAGGCCGCTCGTCGAGGGGAGGGGCCAAAGCCGGCCGTTGCAGAGTGGGAAGCCCAGACAGGCCGCCCCGGCGCCGAGATTCGCCGTCAGGGCCCCCAACAGAAGCGCCGCGGCTGTCAGGGCGGCCACGAGGAATGCGCCGCGGACCCCCCGGGGAGATGCCGCCGGCGCGGCGACGGGACGCAGGATCCGCTGGGCCCGCAGGGCCGCCACACACACCGTCGCCAGCAGGGCCATCGCGTTACCAAGGTGGATCACCACCACCGGGGCGGGCAGCGTGAGCCAGACCGTCACAGCCCCGAGGAGCACCTGCACCACGAGCAGGACCACGGCGAGCAGGGTCGGCCGCAGCACCCCGCCCGGACCGGCGACGCCTGGCTCACGCCGCTTGCGCCAGGCGAGCAGGGCCAGCGCCACCACGAGCACGCTCACCGTGAGCGCGGCGAGCCGGTGGCCCCACTCGATCATGACCTGGGGGTTGTCGAGCGGTGGGATGATATGGCCGTTGCAGAGCGGCCAGTGTTCGCCGCAGCCGAGTCCGGAGTTGGTGATCCGGACCAGCGGGGAGAGGGCGACGAGGGCATACGCCGCCGCCGCCGTCGCCGTCGCGAGGTTTCGTAGGGTGCGCATGTGCGGAAAGCTCGCCAGGAGCGCCGAGCGTCGGCAAGCCGGCGGGTTGTCCGCTACGCCGGTGCGCCGTAGCTTGGCGGATGCCCGAAATCACCGCCGATCGCTGGGGTGAGCGCCTCCCGCGCAAGCTCGGCTTGCTCAGCGCCTGGGCCGTGCTGGTCGGTTCCACCATCGGAAGCGGGATCTTCCGCACGCCCGCGGTGGTGGCGGGTCGGGTCTCGATCCCCTGGCTCTTCGGAACCGGGTGGGTGTTGGGTGGCGTGCTCGCGCTCGCCGGCGCGCTCACCTACGCCGAGCTCGCCGCGCTCTTCCCGCGCACCGGCGGCATGTACGTCTTCATCCGCGAGGGCTTCGGGCGCCTTCCCGCATTCCTCTTCGGCTGGGCCGAGCTGGTGGTGATCCGGCCGGCGTCGTACGGCGCCATCGCGATCACCTCCGCGGAATATTTCTGCCGCCTCATCGGCCTCGACCCGGCGCTGCCCGTCGGGGTGCTCTCCCTCGGCGTCGCGCAGGTGATCGCCGCCGGATTCATCGTCGCCGTGGCCGTCGTCAACTACCGTGGCATTCAGCTCGGCGCGATCATCCAGAACGCGAGCACCGTCTTCAAGGTCGGCGCACTCATCGTCCTCGTGGGGCTCGGCTTCGCCCTCACCCCGGATCCGAATTTCCACGTCGCCGCGGCACCTGTGGCGGGTGAGACGTTCTCCACCGTCGCCGGGTTCGGTGTCGCGATGGTCGCGATCCTCTGGGCGTACGACGGCTGGGCGGACGTGGCCTTCGTCAGCGGCGAGGTCAAGGACCCGCAGCGCACGCTGCCGAAGGCGCTCTTCATCGGCACCGCCACGGTCGTGGTGCTGTATCTCGCGGCGATCGCGGTCTACATGCACATCGTGCCGCTCGCCGAGATGCCGGGGTCGCCGCTCATCGCCGCCGACGTCGCCCAGTCCATCCTCGGCCGCGGCGGCGTGGTCTTCGTCTCGCTCGCGATCATGATCAGCACGTTCGGCACCCTGAACGGCTCCATCATGACGGGCCCGCGCGTCTTCTTCGCGATGGCGGAGGACAAACTGTTCTTCCGCAAGCTGGCTGACGTCCACCCGCGCTTCGGCACCCCGTGGGCGAGCATCGTGCTCGCCATGGTGCTCGGGGTGATCTTCGTCTCGATTCGGACCTTTGCCCAGCTCGCGGACCAGTTCATCATCGGCATCTGGCCGTTCTACGCGTTGGGGGTGGCCGCGGTGTTCGTGCTGCGCCGCCGCCGGCCGGAGATGGAGCGCCCCTACAAGACGTGGGGGTATCCGCTCGTCCCGCTGCTCTTCCTGTTGGCGTCGGTCTACCTGCTCGGGAATTACATGCTCACCGAGCCGCTCACGTTCGGGGCCGACGTCCTGGTCATCCTCGTGGGAATTCCGATTTTTCTACTGTGGGAACGCCACCGAAAGGCCACCGGGGACGTGACCATTCCGTGACTTGACGGCCCCGGGACGGGGTGTCAGTTTTTGGGCGCCCTTGTACCTCCCGAATTCCGAGGACCACCTGAGGAGAGCAATGATGCGGAAGTTTGTTCGTGCAGCGGGCGCCCTGGCGCTGGCCGCGGCGGCGCTGTTCTATGCCGCGCCGGCCATGGCCCAGGGTGTCACAACCGCCTCCGTGCGCGGGCGTGTCACCGACTCGACGGGTGCAGCCGTTGTGGGTGCCACGGTGCAACTGATGAACACCAGTACGGGTCAGCAGTTTCAGACGCTGTCGCGTAGCGATGGCCGATATAACCTCGAAAACGTCCCCGTCGGCGGGCCGTACACGCTCAACGTCAAGGCGATCGGTTTTCAGCCCGCGACGAGGGCGGGCTTCCGCCTGTCGCTTGGTCAGGTGCTCAATCTCCCCATCGTGATGACCACGGCCAAGGTGACCCTGGCACAGATCACCGTGTCGGCCGTTCGGCAGAATCCGCTGACGTCACCCGATCGAACGGGCGCACAGACGTTCGTCTCCGACAGCCAGATCGCCCGCTATCCACTCTATAATCGGAACTTCACGGACATCATCAACAGCGTTCCGCAGGCGAGCGGCAATTCGATCAACGGCCAGAACAACCGGTTCAACAACATCGAGATCGACGGTGGGGTCAACAACGACCTCTTCGGCCTCGCGGCCAGCGGCACTCCTGGCGGGCAGTCGGGGGCACGGCCCATCTCTGTCGAGGCGATCCGTGAGTTTCGGGTGGAGATCGCGCCGTTCGACGTTCGGCAGGGTGGGTTCACGGGGGGATTGGTGAACGCCATCACCAAGTCCGGCACGAACGAATTCCACGGCTCGCTCTTCGGGTACTTCGAGAATCAGTCGCTCGTCGGGCACGACACCGCTGGCGTCCCGACCAGCGACTTTCGCAACATTCAGTACGGCTTCACCCTTGGCGGCCCGATCGTCCGCGACAAGGTCCATTTCTTCATTGCGGGAGATCTGAGGTCGTATAGTGCGCCGTTCGGCGGTCAGAGCATCGGGACCGATACTACGAACGGTGCGGACTCGGTGGGGATCGGGATCCGCCGGGCAACGGCGCTCCGCATCCAGCAGATCATCCAGAACACCTACGGCTTCGATCCTGGTGGTCCCGATGCGCCGAACCTTCGCAACCCCGACCACAACCTGTTCGCGAAGGTCACGGCGCAGTTAGGCGTGAACAGCCAGCTGGAGATTTCTAACAACTACGTCGACGCCTCACAGGACAATCTGAATCACAGTCCGTCCATCAACCTCTTCTCGGCAGGCTCGGTGGCGTACGGCTACGAATTGTCCAATAGCGGCTACGGCATCGCGAACACGACGAATTCGACGCGCATCAAATGGAACGCGTCGTTCGGTAGTCGGTACACGAACGAGCTGTTGCTGAGCTACCAGACGGTGCGCGACAAGCGCTCCCTCGCGAACAATGTCCCGCTCTTGCTCGTGCAGGGTGACCGGCCGGGTCAGTACGTCGGTGCAGGAGCGGACCGGTACTCGCAGGGGAACTTCCTCGACCAGAACATCGCCGAAGTGACGGACAACTTATCGATCGCCGTCGGTCGGCACCTCATCACGATCGGCACGCACAACGAGTTCTTCTCCTTCGACAACGGGTTCTTCCAGGCGTCGGAGGGTATCTACGCGTTCAGCGACACGACGGCGCTCAAGAACAACGCGCCGACGTACTTCCAGCGGGCCATCGACCTCTCGGGACACGCCGGAGAGGCGAACTGGTCCGTACGCCAGCTCGGCGGATACGTCCAGGATCAGTTCGCAGCCGCGCCTGGGCTCTCGATCACGGCGGGCGTGCGCGTCGACGTCCCCTTGCTCGACCATCCGGTCGCGAACCCGACGCTCCTCACGGACCTGGGATACAACACCACATCGTTCCCGAGCGGGAATCCGCTCCTTTCGCCGCGTCTCGGATTCAATTGGGACGTTTCCGGCGATGCGAGCACGGTCATTCGCGGTGGCGTCGGGCTGTTTGCCGGTCGGCCGCCTTACGTCTGGCTGTCCAACGCCTTCACGAACACCGGCCTCGGATCCGGCATTCTCGTGTGCACGGGCGCGAACACGCCGCAGTACACGACGGTCCTCAAAGATGTGCCGACCCAGTGCACCGACGGCACTACGATTGGCTCAGTCGGATCGAGCGGCGCCGTAGTGTTCGATCCGAGCTTCAAGTTCCCGCGGGCAGCAAAGCTCGCCCTCGGTGTCGATCGCAACCTCGGCTGGGGCGTGATTGGAACGATCGACTTCCTATATACGAAGTGGGTCGATCAGATGTATATCAACGACGCCAACCTCCGGCCCACCGGCGCGACGGCGACCGGCGAAGGCGGGCGTGTCATGTACGGCACGATCAATCCGGCGAACGGACGATCCACGCCGAACCGGGTTACCTCCGACTTCAACGAAGTGCTCGTACACACCAACAAGAGCGCGGACCGCTCATACTCGATCACCGCGCAGCTCCAGAAGCACTTCTCGAACGGTGTCGAGTTCGACGCGTCGTATACGTACGCGAATGCGAAGGACCTGATGTCGCTCACGTCGAGCATCGCGTCGTCGAACTTCAAGTACAACGCGCTCGACGGCACGCTCGCCAACCGCAATCTGGCGAACTCGGACTGGAACGTGCCCAACTCGATCAAGGTGAGCGGCACCGTCAACATCCCGCTTGGAATCGCGCTCTCGCTGGTCTATTCTGGTCAGTCGGGGAGCGACTTCACCTATATGGTGAGTGGCGACGTCAACGGGGATGGCTGGTCAACGAACGACGCCGTCTATGTTCCCAAGTCGCAAACGGACATCACGCTCGAGAATCCGAGCGACTGGGCGGCGTTGAATGACTACATCACCAACGAGCCCTGTCTCCAGAAGGCGCGTGGGACCATTCTCCCCCGGAACAGCTGCCGCAATTCCTGGGTCAGCTTCCTCGACATGCGGCTGGCGAAGTCGGTCCACACCGTGAACGGCCAGAACGTGACCGTGACGGTGGGGGTGTTCAACGTTCTCAACATGGTTGGGGACGTGGTAGGTCAGCAGTGGGGGCTCGTGCGCCAGACGTCTGCGTACGACACCCAGAATCTGCTGCGTGCCGTCGGCTACGACGTGGCGAACCAGCGTGCAATCTACACGCTGTCCTTGCCGGTGAAGAACTACTACTCGCCGTACTCGACCGCGTCGCGTTGGAAGATTCAGCTCGGCCTAAAGTACTCGATGTAAATCCTGGGATAGGATACCGAACCCAGCGACAGGGGCGGTCGGGGTTTCCCGGCCGCCTTTGTCGTCTTGCGAGGACAGAGGCGGTCGGGGTCGGTCGGAGTCGGACTGAGTCGGTCCAGGTCGGTCAGAGACGGTCGGGGAGTCACTCCGACCGGCTCTGACCGTCTTTGTCCGTCTTTGTCCGCCCCTGACCGTCTCCGACCGCCCGGCGGGGCGGTGCGGTGTGGCGGGCCTACGTCCGCGCCCGCTTCATCAGCCACGCCCCCGCACCGAGGAAGATCACGTTGGGGAGCCAGGCGGCGACGACCGGGGGCAGGGCGCCTCCGGCGCCGATCGCGCGCGAGAGCTGAATCATCGTGAGGAAGATGACCGTGGTCCCCAGGCTCAGTCCCACGCCGACGGCGCCGCTTCCCCGCGGCGACGTGAGCGCGAGCGGGGCGCCGAAGAGGGCGATCACGATACAGGTGAAGGGAATCGAGAGCTTGAGCTGGCGATCTACGCGCAGCTTCGGCACCTCGCTCCCCGAGCGCTCCAGATCGTCGATGTAGCGGCCCAGCTCGCCGTAGCGCATCTCCTCCGGCTTCTTCGGCTCGGCCAGCAGCTCGGCGGGTTTCTCGACGAGGGTCCGCTGGTACATCGAATCGAACTGGATCGTCTGCTCGTCGGTGAGTCCGCCGATCACGCGCATGCGTCCGTTGTGGATCGTCCAGCGCGCATGCGCGGTGTCGTAGTTGACCCGCGGACTCTGGATGGCCAGGGTGGGATACGCCGGTCCGGCGCCCGCGCGCTCCAGCACGACGTTCCGCATCTCCCGCGCGGAGATCTGGAGCGAGCGGATCACGTACACCCAGCCGTGATCCGCGCGATAGACGAAGTTGTACCGCGTGCTCTGCGAGCGGATCTGGACGTCCCCGAGGAGCTCGGCCTGGCGCCGGGATCCGGCGGGGGCCACCTCCCCGAGGAGGAATCCGAAGAGCATCGTCACCACCGCGGCGAGCATCACCGGCGCGATGATCCGATAGAAGCTCCGCCCGGACGCCTTGGCGGCGGTGAGCTCGGAGTGGCGGTTCATCGCGCTCACGCTGAAGACGGTCGCAAAGAGCACGGTCGCCGGGAGCACCTGGAAGATCTGGCTCGGGAGACTGTACAGGTAGCCGAGCGCGATGGCCGACGGCTTGATGCCCCGGCTGAGATAGTCGCCAAGCTTGTCCGTGAGGTCGAGCGCGATGATGATCAGCGGAAACCCCAGCGCTGTGAGCACCAGGATCTTGAGCCACTCCCGCAGCAGATAGCGGTCGAGGATCCAGCGCCGCATCAGCGCGCTCCCCGACCGTGGTCGCGCCGCGCGCGCCGCCGCTGCCAGACCGGGGGCACGCCCTCGGAGCGTGTGCGCGCGAGCAGGATCAGCCCCACGATCGCGAAGATGATGTTCGGGGCCCACATGATGGTCGGCGGGACGATCAGCCGGTTGGCGAGCGATTCTCCTGCGATGAGGCCGACGTAGTAGATCCCGAAGATCGCGAGGCTCACGCCGATCACGAGCCCGATGCCCCCGCGGCGGAACCGCACGGCGGTCGGTACCCCCACGATGACGAAGACGAGACACGCCACGGCGATCGCATACTTCTTGTGAATCTCGACCAGATAGTCGGCGGCGGTCCGTCGAGCCGACGTGATGCGTCCCTGGAGGGCCACGGCCTCGCCGCGCCAGACCGCGGGGACGCCACGAGTCATCGCCTGACCGGATACCGTGAAGCGGCGCTCAGTCGGTGCCGGAACGTTGTCACGCCCGGGCGTCGGTTGGGTTTCGGTCGCGGAGCGCCGCGCGGCGTTCGCTTTCCGCTCGCGCAGGAACGCCTGGAATTTGGCGCGAGCCGCGGCGCCACGTGTCGTATCCTGCCCCTGCTGGGGTTCCTGCGCGGCGAGGGGGGGCGGCAGCACGGCGCTCGCGAGTGTGCGCATCGCGCGGCAATAGAGGCTGGGGCCCGGAGCCGGCGGCGCCGCAGGCTCCGGGAGGGGCGCGAGGCCCACGAGCGAACGCATCGTGTTCAGCTGAACGTTGTCGAGGGAGCGTTGCGCCGCAACCTCCTGCTGCGTCGAGGACCTCACGATCGTCTCCATCGCGCAGACCCCCATTTCCCGGTCGCTGCGGTAGGTATCGTGGAGCGTGCGCTTGAGCTCGTTGCCGACACCCGCGATACGTACGACATCGATCCGGAACCCGATTTGCTGGAACATCCTCGGGTCCGCGCGGTCAAAATCATGGATTTCGCCGTCGAACAGCGTGAGCCGCGCGTCCTCCTGGTTCGTCGTGAGGGCGATGCTGCCGCTGTCGGCGTAGATGACGCGCTGCCGATCCTGGTCGCTCAGGTCGTAGATTGAGACGTCCCGCAGTTGGTACGTTGCGGGATCGATGTGCGTCGTACGCAGAAAGAGCCGGTTGGGTTGTATCTCGTTGACGACCTGCTCCTTGATCGAAAACGTCGGCTTTTTCCGCGCGATGTCGCTGTACAGCGTCCGAAGCTTGTGGTTTGTTTGCGGCAGGACGTGGTCATTGAAGAGAAACGCGATGACTGTGACCACGGCACCGGCGATGAGCAGGGTCCGGAGGATCCGCCAGAGCGAGATGCCCCCCGCCCGCATGGCCGTGATCTCGTTGTCCCCGGCGAGCCGGCTGACCGCGTAGAGTACCGCCACCAGGACCGCCATCGGAAGGGTGAGCGCCACGATGAACGGTACGGAGAGCGCGAAGACCTCCACGATTACGTGCCACGGGAGGCCTTTGCCCAGGAGCTCGCCAATGCGCTTCGCGACCTCGTTGAGCAGCATGATGCTGGTCAACGCGGCGATCGCAAATCCAAAGGGCGCCGCGTGCTGCTTCAGCAGGTATCGGCTGAGAATCGACATGCGTTCGCGTAACCGCCCGACTTGTAACGAGTTGAGCCTGCAGCTATATTGGCCGTCCGCATCCACCGGGTCCGTATTGCCGCCACGTTGAAAGCCTCCCACGTCCCCGTAGCGGCCATCGCCGCCCTGGCCCTCGCGGTGGGTGTTCTTGCCGCGCAAGAACCTGCCCAGCCGGCCCGGGAGCCTCCTGGCCCCATTTTGCATCTTCCGTATGATACCCTGCGGACGCCCGTCGACCCCGCGTTGCTTCCCGGTGGACGCCTGGGGCTCCAGGTGCCGGCCTGGCTGGTGGCCGATCGATGGGCCCGGGAGGCGGTTCACCGACTGGCGCAGGACGCTTTGGCCTGGCGCCGCAGTTGGATGCTGGAGGGCCCAAGCGGCCGCACCACGCCCCTCGCACTCGACACGCTCCAGACCCCCGAGGCGCTCGCCGGCGGCATTCGCCGTCCGGCGTCCGAGGCGCCTCGCGTACCGACCTTCGCCGCAGTGGCGCAATACGCCAATTTAGGGCTTCAGCTCCGCGCCCGCCTCGAGATGAAGCTGGACCGCCTGAAGAATGAGCGCTGCACGTCGGCGGACCTGCTCAACCCCATTAGTGGATGCCAGGGCGGCTTCCCGACGCCGTCGATTGATCAGCAGTTCGGGATTCGCGCAGGCGGAGTTCTCGGCGACCGCGTGCACGTGAACGTCGACTACGACACCCAGCGCGAGTTCACGGCGAACAACAACATCAACGTCTATTACCAGGGGCTCGAGGACGAGATTCTCCAACGGGTGGACGTCGGCAACGTGACGTTCAATGCGCCGCCCTCCCGCTTCATCACCGCCGCCGTGCCGACGAATTCTTTCGGGGTCCAGGCCCAAGCCCAGCTCGGACCGTTCGAGTTTCGCTCCATCGTGGCTCAACAGAAGGGGTCGCGCCTCGTCACGCGAACGTACACGGTGGGGGCGCAAACGACGCAGCCGATTGCGCGTCAGGCGCGGGACCTCGACTACGAAGAAGGGCGCTTCTTCTTCGTCCTCGATCCACGGACGCTTCCGGGGTACCCCGCCGTGGACATTCTGAACATCGATCCCGGTACCCTGCCGGCCACGCAGCGGCCGGTACAGGTGCGGATCTATCGGCTTCGTGCGCAAACGCAGGGTCAGACGAACCCGAATATCGGCGGCATCACGGCGGTGGCGATCCGCAAGGACAGTCCACAGCAGGTGGGACCGCTCCCTTGGCAGCTGCTCATCGAGGGCCGAGACTACTACATCGATCCGAGTGGCATGTGGTTCGCGCTGAATTCGCAGGTCGGCGATCAGGACTTCCTCGCCGTCTCGTACGTGACCGCCACTGGCGATACCGTCGGCACGTTTCCGGCAGCGGACCGCGCGCGCGCGGACACGCTCGAGCTGATCTATGCGCCGAAGAGCAACCCGAGCGTCCCGACGTTTTACTACGAGATGCGGAACGTGTATCGCGTCGGTAGTAGCGATGTGGATCGCAACTCCATCGGATTGGACATCCAGGTGAACGGGTCGTCCAGCCCACTCGATGGGCGCGGGACGTACCTCGGCCGACTCGGGCTTGCGCTCCAGAACGACGCGGCCACGCTCGACATCTACAATCGCGTCTTTCCGCGCGATCGCGATCCCAACGGTGGCGCACCGATCACGGACCTCTTCGTCGTCTTTCCGAACCTGCGTCCGTTCGCCGATTCGGCGAATCTGCAACCCGCCGAGCAGAACGATTCGCTGTATCAGACGCCCGAGTACCTGCTGTCGACGCAGGGACCGCCCCCC
>Ga0315550_1000904_pt1 | contig 18246 bp, 18 predicted proteins | sample SalMarSW160190MG_2_FD_203100 | JGI IMG/M metagenome (GOLD analysis project Ga0315550, IMG submission 203100) | Salt marsh sediment microbial communities from the Plum Island Ecosystem LTER, Massachusetts, United States - Salt Marsh Sediment SW1601-90 ... | reverse complement strand
TGGCATCTTCTAAAATTTGTTTTGTTTCATCTGAAGGTTCTGCAGGAGGATATTTAAATAATCTTTCACTAAATAGTTCTCCTTCTTCTGGATTTATTTTGTTCTCTTCAATAGCGATTTCATCTATTAATAAAAATGCTTTTTCTTTTCTCTCTTTAATATCATTTGTATAAATTAAAATATCTGCGTAACCAATCTCTTTCCATTTAACTAAACTAAGAGCCTTGCTTGCTTCTGATTTTCCAGCTTCAGTAGCATTAACATCCCCCCTCAATATTTCTGCATATTTAGCCTGTTCATAAATTATTTTAGCTTCTAATAAGGTATCGTTCATGTATAAAATTGAAAAATTATGTTTAAGCATTTCTTGGATAATTTGTTCAGACTCATTAATAGCTAGTAAGGCATCTTGTTTTGTTATAGTTTTAATTTCAGTAGCATTCGTCACTTGGTCTTCGTTTTCAGAAGATTCATTTAAAACAGCAAAACCAGTCATGCCTGTTTGATAATTGAAGATTAAAAAAGTAATTGCTAAAACTAAACCAAGACTTATCAGCAAAATCATCATTTTTTCTTTCATTTAAAATATTCTCATTGACTTTATTTTTCCTTTAATTTCATGTTCTTCTTTAATTCTCTTTTTTTCTTTTCTTCTTTTAAAATAAATAAATGGTTTTTTGAAAAATCCGATAATTTTCAAGAATATTATTCTAGTTTTTCCTTTTTCTATAACTTCTTTTCTTGCTTTTACAACTTCTTTTCCCAGGTTTTTCTTAACATCTTCATAATCAGCTATTTTTTCACCTTTTCCTTCTAATAATCCCAAAGTAGTTCTTTCACCTTCAATTTCAGCTAATCTTTCATTTAAAATTTCGAATTGAGATTTATACTCATGTTCTGAGATTTTTTTGTCTCTATAAAAATCTTCCTGCAATTTCTTAATTTCAGATTCAACCTGTATTTTTTCTATTCCTAAATCTTGAGAAATTTGTTCTGATTTCAACATCTTTATTCTTTCATTTCTAAGTGTTAATCTTTGTTTTCTTATTTTAGCTAATTTATTCTGATGTTGGTCCATTATTCTATGATATTCTCTTGAAGATATCTTCCCTGTAAAGTAATTCTTTTGAGAATCTTGCATTAATTTTCTTATGTTTTCTTCTTCTTTGTTCATATCTTCTATTTTTTTTGTTATAGATGATTTTTGATATCTTTTATAGCCAAAAATTCCTGTAATAGAGAAAGTAATAAATCCAAAAAGAATAAAAGGCCAGTATAAAAATAAAAACAAACCAAAATTGCCTTTTCTTTCTAAAAGCAATAAGACTTGAGCTGATTTTGCTCTTTCATTAGCTGTATCATAATCTCCTCTTTTAAAAGCAGCAATAGCCATATTCAAAACATCTTCAGCAGATTTGCCTCCAAAAACAGCTTTTCCAGTTATAACAGAATTAATAGAAACTATTTCGCCATCTTCATCAACAATCTCTTTTGCAACATTGCCAGTAAGCAAACCCATTTTTCTTGGATTTTTTAAAGCTTCTAAAATCTTACTGATTAAGTCATCTGTTTCAAAAGCCTTATTTCTTATACTAATAATCTTCTCTGATAAAATTTGAGCCTCTTTATTTTTGTTTTCAGAGAGTTTTGATTTTGCTTGTTCTAATAGTCCAGAAACTTCATCGATATTAAATCCTGTTTTTTTCATTTCTTCAATTGCCTGCTCTGCTTCGCTTAAACTTAAATTACTTTTTTCTTTAGAAATTTCTTGGATTATTAATAAAATATTCTGAGTTTCAGTATATTCAGTCTTAGAAGTCTCTCCTGGTTTTGCTAGATACCCCCTTATCACTGCCTTTAATGTATGTTCTTCATATGATTCTTTATAAGAAGGGATTTTTAAAGTCACTGTGAAATTCTTAGATTGTTTTGAATTTATTTTACTGATTTTAGATGGAGACGTTGAAATATATTGTGCTAAAAAACCTGTTAATTCCAATTCTAAATCTTCTAAGGTTGAATTTGTATATTTGTTATAAACCTCAATATCAAAACTATCTTCTTCCCCCCTGACAATTTCAATTATCTTTGAATAAACAACTGATTCTGCTCCTGCAGCTCCTCCGCCACCCCCACCACCAGAGGTTCCAGGAGTTATTATAGTCACTGTTTCAGGACTGCCGATAGTTATTGTTTTAGAATTACTTGAAGAATTTGCATTACTCGCTGTTGCATCTGCAGCAATATTAACATCTGCATCACTTGCCCCACTTGCAACATCAATCGTAATTGTATTACTGCCTGAGACCCCAATAGCAAGATTTCCTAAGCTTCTTGATAAACTTCCTGTTGCTAATTCAAAATCACTTGGCAATGTCCAATTCAAATAAACACCAGTAGCATCAGCAGTTCCTAAATTTGTAACAGTTGCAACATATTCAACATTAGTATCACCAGGAGCTACACTAGACGAGTAAGTAGTTATTGTAGTAGATAATAAAGCTCCTGCAGCAGTTTGAATATTTAATTGTTTTTCTAAAACTTCTGCCCCTGCTTCAGAAATCACAGTAAGATTATAATCATATAATCCTGCAAGAAGATTTGTTGTATTTACATCAATAGTAATATTAATAGATTGCCCAGAATTAATTGAACTATAATTATGAGATTGATTTGTAGTATAATTTACACTTAATCTAGACTGAATATCTGCATCACTTGAAGTTAGACTAACATTAAAACCTAAACTGCCATCACCAGAATTATTCATATCTAACCAACCTAAACTATTATTTCCTGTTCTTTGTGCATATGTAAATGATTTAATATCTGGAATTGTTGTTGAAATACTTTGGGTTGTGTCATTTTCAACAGTTAATGTATAGTTTGAGGATATATTTTGATTTCCTGCAACATCTGTTGCATTAATCTGAAAATACCATATTTCTTCTTGAGGTGCAAAAGAAGCATTATAAACAACAGTAGCAGAACTTCCATTCGCAATAGCAGAGTTATTTGTCATAGTTATTGATATCCAATCAGAAGCAGAAGAATTCTTGTACATTAAAACAACACTTGAAATATGGTAATCTTCAACAATAGTTGCATTAATATTAACAGCAGTTCCAGGATCTAATTCAGCAGTTGTATTTGGGATATAAGTTATATTATAAATTGTTGGGAAAGTATCATCTGATATTGTGATTGCATCTGATTCTGTTAAATTTCCTCTTCCAGATGAATCATATAAATAAATCTGAGCTGTAAATCCTAGAGGAGAGTGATTACCTGCTGCAATTGTATAACTTAAACTATCATTTGCTCCAGATAAAGAAATTTGTGAAGAATTCTGCCAGCTTCCTGTTGCATTATATCCAATAATTGCATAGTTTAATCCAATACCATCACTTACGTTAGCTGAACAAACAACATCTTTAGAATCATTAACATCTGTGCATGAAAATGCATCTACAGAGGGATTTGTTAAATCAACATAAATTACAATGCTTTTATTTGCCTGATTTTTATTAGTAGAAGAATCATTTGCATAAAAAGTTATATTGTGCTGGCCTTCTGCAAATGTAATAGTTGCATTCCAGTTTGTTGTTGAGACATTGTCTAAATCATTTAAATCATCAGACTTATTTGAATATCCTGCCCAGCTTAATGCTTCATCTGTTGTTATGTTCAAAGTGACTGTTCCGTCTGTATCATATGAATTATTTATTGGAGTGATTATTGTTATGCTTGGAGCTGTTGTGTCCCCATAGGTAGTATCTATTGTAAAAACCCATCCTAAAGAACTCGCAATATTCCCATAAAAATCATTTGCCCAAATAGATAAATTATAATCTCCATTTGCTATGCTTGTATTTGAATGAGAGTAAGCATAAAGTGTTGTGTTTGTCATTGTTACATTATTTACACCATCATCTAAAGAATACCATGCATTTGTTAGTGCTTCATTAACAGTAATTGAAATTGTTACAGAAGTTTGGGTTATTGTTGAGGCATTTGCAGGATTGCTTAATGTTATACTTGGAGCGGTTGTATCTGTTGTATAAGTTCCTGATTTAGGATTTGCCGACGCTGCTTCATCTAATTCATCAAAAATATAAGCATACCACGTATGTGTAGTAGAATCTGATTCAGATGTAAATGTACAAGACGTATTTATAGTATTAGTTGAATTACAATAATGTCCTCCAGTACAACCAGATGAACTAGCTCCAGAAGAATTACAAACAAACAATGTAATTTCTTGCCCACTATCTGATTCAGAAAAATTAGCAGAAACATTTATTGTTGTGCCTCCTTTAATTATTGTTGCATCATCCCATGCAGAAAGAAAAACAGGCAATTGATTAATATTAATTGTTTTATTCACAGTTGTTTGTGTATTCCCAGCATCATCTATTGAATAATATCTTAAATAATTTACTCCTCTATTTAACGAAGTATAAGTAACTAACCCCCCATTATCAATGCTTGTTGTTGAGTTACAACCTTGAGTTGAGGAAGTGCAATAATAACTTGTTGGATCTGAATCAACATTATCAGCTTCTGCTATCGTAACAGAATAAGGAGGAGCCTGAACAGCAGAAACACTATCATCACTAGTTGTAGGAGCAGTATAATCTAAATAAAAACTTATATCTAGATTAGTAGATGTTGTTTGTGCATTTCCATATTGGTCTTGACAACTTATATATCTTGTTGTATAACCTTGTGATGCAATATCATTTATAGAACAACTTCCAACTGTTCCAGAGATAGTACAATCATTACTCATACTACTATAAACAACATCACTTGAACTCCATCTACAAACCATATTTGCTTCTCCAGATATATTAATCTCTGTTGCCCCATCATTTACAGTATCAAAATAACTTGCAGCAGGGTCTCCTGCCACGTTTGTAACAGATGTTGTAGGAGCAGTTGAATCAGTTATATAAGTTAAATTGACAGCACTAGAATAACCATTACTATCATATAGTCTGCAATATTCATTATAAGTAGTATCTGTTGGTAATGTTGCAAAAGTACAAGTCATAGCATAAGGATAACTTGCATCACTTGTTGTTCCTCCTGTACAATCAGTATTTACTGCAGTTGGGGTTGTAGTATCATCACAATACAAATATAATGTATCTGCTTCAGTATCATTAACTCCATGTGAGGTTGTATTTGCATAAATAGTAATTGTGTTTCCTCCCTTAATTGTTGAATCAGACATAGTAATATTGTTTATAACAGGAACAGCATTTTTACTACAAGTTAAATTAACATTATCAATATAACCATCTTCATTACCTCCGCTTACAGTTGTTCTAAATCTAAATTTAAAAGAATCTATTTCATCAGCACTTGTTACATCATAAGAAATAGTTCTAAATGCGCCCTCAGTATCAACATTTCCATCTTGACATAAACCTCCGGTAGTTCCATCACTTCCAGCATCCCTATTCCAAGTTGAACCCCCATCTGTTGAGTAATCCAAACAAATAAATTCATCTCCATCCCATCCAGTTTCTATTAAAACTCTTGCTGTCAAGTTGCAAGTGGTTTGATTAGATATGTTCTGTGCATTTGTAACAGTCATTAGGGCATTCGTAACACCGCCATTAACTTCAATAGAATAAGTTCCTGTATCAACACTTGCTGCAGACTGTCTGACATAATCTGCAGCACTTGTCCAGATTGTAGCAAAGTTATCTGTTTCAAAACCATCATAAAACACTCCTATTGTTGTCAAAGCACCAACCAAACTCAAACTACTGACTATCAAAATTATCCCAACCATCAAAAACAAAATTAATTTTTTATTCCTCATTTTACCCTCTATAAATTCATTTTACCTGTCTTGAAACCATCAACTTTTCCATCAATCTGCAGCATTAAACATGCTCTATCAATTGTATGCCATGCTTTTTTTAAACTCGCAGATAAATCAGAAGTAGAAAGAGGATTATCAGTAGCTTTTAATTGTTTTAAAATATCTTTTTTAATATCTAACTTAGGCCTGCCTTTTTCTCTTTTTTTCACCATCTTTATTTTTTGCGAACAATCGCATTGTTGTTCATACTAAAGAAAAAAGGCTAAATAGTTTTTAAATATTTGTATAGCTTTTGTCAATATTATGTTAATCTCTATTTAATCAATCTCTAAAATTCAAAAACTTAGAATTATCTTTTTTCTGCCCATCAAGTTTTTTTAATTACCTTTTTATTTTTCTTCGCTAATCTCACCAAAAACCTCTTGTTCAGGATAAACAGTTATTCCATTATCTCCTATTGTCATAGCTACAATCTTTTTTTGATGTTTCTCTCCCCTCATTTTCAATACTTCTATTGCGTTTTCTCTTACATCTTTGTGTTTTATATTATAAAAAACAATTACCCCATCTGCAAGAAACTCCTCAACACCAGTTGTAGAGAAAATTTCAGGAATTTGTTTTGTTTCTGTGATAAGAAAAGAAGTAGAGCCTAGTTTTTCAAAAAACCTGAATAACTGTTCAATGTAAACCCTATAAGAATCTTCTTTTCCTGTAAATGCAGAAGCTATAGATGTTAGAGAATCAAGAACAATTATATCTGGCTTAAGGTCCTTAGGGAGAATTACAGGACCTATATCTATCAAAAGCTCACCTTTTTCTTTAGCAAGCATTGCATCAACATTTCTTGTTATTTCAAATGGAGAATATCTTTTAATATTTAAATTCCCTTTTTTAATATATTTTTCAGCATCCCATCCAAAATCTTTCATATGTTGAATAAGTCTTTTTTCACTTTCTTCAAAACTCATATAAAAACATTTTTCTCCTTGAGAAGCATGTTTTGTTAATAATTGCGAGCAAAAAATTGTTTTCCCGCTTCCTGCTCCTCCTGCAATCAAGATAGCAGAACCCTTTGGTACGCCCTTTTCAAATAATTCATCAAAACCAGGTATTCCAGTTAAAATAAATTTTTTGCTTATCTCTCCTTTTTTTCCTTTTAGTTTGAGAACATGGGTCGCAGGAGCCCTTTGTTCAAGAATTTGCGCCTGATGTTTTTCAATCTTGCCTTTTTTTAATTTGTTTTCTATTTCTGTCTTTATTTTACTCATATCAAAACCAGATTCAGAATCTTCTGATTTTTTATTTGGTATTTTTATTTTAGATTTTGGCTTTTCAGAAGGAGTTTTTAATTCAATTTCCTGAGGTTTACTTCTTTTTTGTTTGGCATATTCTGCATATTCTTTGTCAATTGTTGAGATATGATTAACCCACCATTGTCCAAGGAATTTTTTTGCTTCATCACAAAGTTGTTTTAATTTTTCTCTTTTTTTTATTTTTACTAAATAAGCTGATTCAAATTTCTTAATATAATTATAAAAAAATTTAACAAACCCTTCATGTATTTTTTTATGCTTGTTAAAACCTGGATATGCAATAGTTTTTATATATTTTTCTTCATAAGAAAGATGCTCTTTAATATAAGTATGAAGAAAATGCAGTGTTTCTTTAACAACAGCTATTTCTTCTCCAAATGAGATTTTTTTAACAAGCCTATTGATTTGAGCAAGAAGATTCTGATGCTGTTTGTCTATTGTTGTTTCATTAACAGACATTTCAGGAGTCCATTTAATTTCTTTTTCAATTTTTTCTATTTTTTTAACTGGCTTTTTTTTAACATTTTTAGGGACCTTTAACTCCTGTTTTTTAGTTTTGGAAATTCTGGTTTCTATTGATAATTTTAGTTTTGTTTTGGCTTTAGTTATCTTTGGTCTTGGAAGCTTTTCAGCTTTTCCATGAAAAACCTCTTTTAATTCTTGTTTATCAGGAATTTTTAATCCCTGCCTCTTAGAATTTATCTGCCTATCTTTTGCTTCTTTTTTGTCATGTTTAACCATAATAAATGTTATAGAATTATATATTTAAAAGTTTGCATATTTAGGTATATTGATTTATTTCACATTTTTTAATAGAAAGGAAAAATTTAAATAGGTGCTTTGCTATACAAGTTATTGACAAAAGGTATTAAATAAATATTTGGTTAATAAAATAAAAAGGAGGAAATTTTAAAGAAATGTGGGAGATTTTTGAAGAAATAGACGTGGGAAGTATTGTTTTAATTAAAGTTCCATCTGAAAAACTTATTGAAACAAATATAAATCTTCTTAAATATTATATATCTGAAAAAAAACATGGTGTGGTTTATGTAACAGTAAACAAGCCTTTTTCTACATTAATTGGGAACATTAAAAAAGAAAAAATAGATCTAAATAAGATATTTGTTATTGATGCTGTTACTCCGCGTAAATTCATTAATGTAGAAAGGGCAGAGAATACTGTATTCATAAGCTCTCCAAAAGAGCTGACTAATATTTCAATAACTACAACTTCTACAATTAAAAAATTTACAATGGCAAAAGTGCTTATTTTTGATTCAGTAAGCACACTGCTATTTCACAATAGCTTTGAAGCAACAAAAGATTTCATTAAGTTTATATCAAGGAAGATGAAAGAATTGAAAATAACTTTTGAAATGATTTGCATTAAAGATATGACTGATGAAAAAATGATTTCTCAATTAAGTGCTTTTGTTGATAAAATTATTGAAATTTAATGAGAAAAAATAAAAAAACTTATTGTAAGAATAATAAATAATATACGGATTTTTCTTAATCAATAAAAGATTTTACTTATTTTCAACAGGCAATGTAAAACTAAATGTACTTCCTTTTACTAAACCTTTACTTGTAGCCCAAATTTTTCCTTTATAATCTTCAATAATTGATTTGCACATTGGCAAGCCAAGCCCAGTTCCTTTTGTTTTTTATATTACTTCCTTGGCTTGAAAAAATTTAGTAAAAAGCTTAGGCATATCCTGTTTTTTATTCCAATTCCACTATCAATAATGTCTACTTGAATATTATCTCCAGCAAGAGGTGCATTTATTGTTATGCTTCCTTTTTTAGTAAATTTAATTGAATTACCTATCAGATTACTTAAAACCTGAGTAATTTTAGAAGGATCAGCATAAACCTTTGGCAAATTTTCTGAAATTTTTGCTTTTAAATTCTTTTTAACATGTTTTTATTATTTTATCAACAAACATTGACAAATCCTTTATTAAAGGTGAATCAATATCTTCTTTTAAAGCAATAAAAGTAATTCTAATTCTATGAACTCTTAAAAATTCAACTAAAGAATGAATAAATTTTATTAAAACATGGCCTTTTTCATAAGCCAATAAACTGCTTAATGAGTCAAATATAAGCATGTCTGGCTGCTGACTTTCACATACCTTTTTTACTACTATGCTCGCTTCAGTTAAGGCATTTGTGGCAGAAACAAAAACACAATTTTTTACTGATTCTGGTTTCATTACTAATTTTGTTATGGCATCAATAAAACCAAATTTTTTCATGTCTACATTATTTTTTTAAATATTTTAATTAAGGTATTATAAGGTTTGTTTAAAGTTATATAACCTATTTTTTCATATTTATTAGAAGTTTGTTTAATAATCTCGCTTAGAGTTTCAGGGTAATCTGAATTACAAAGGATAACCATTATTCCATTATCCTGAATTTCTTTTCCTAAATCAATCATTTTGCTCCTCTTTTTTAGTTATATAAATTTTTGCTTATCTTTTGTATACCTTTTAACAATAAAAAGCTTTAAAAGTTGAATTTCCTGCATGTATAAATAAACAAAAACAATTCAAAAGGCATGAAGAAGGTATAAATATGACTGACAAAAAGTTTTGGCTTGATTACAGCTTTATTATGAGAAGTAAACAGAGGAAGATTATTATTGAAGTAATAAATAGGCCAATGACTGTAACTGAAATAAAAAATAAGACAAAGTTAAGCTTATCAGAAACAAGCAGGATTTTAAGAGGATTTAAGGCACAAGGCTTGGCAGAATGCATAAATCCAAAAGATGCTCTTGGAAGAGTTTATGAATTAACAAAAAGAGGAAAAATAATTAAAGGAAGGATAAAAAATTTAAAATAAATTAATTTTTATTATTAGGCATTTAACTTCTATTTTGATTAATTCTAGTAAGATAAAATAAACCTCGGAGATATGTTTATAACAAGCTTAATTTTTATTATGTATAACTAAAATAGAAGTGAGATATTGAAGAAACATGTAATTTAGTATGGTAAGTATTTTTTTAAAATTTTTTGTCTAAGAAATTTTTAATTTATTTTGAAATAACTTTACATAAATCTAACTGACCTTTGCCATATTCTGTTAAGTCATTTCTTTTTTTAAGTTTAAGGCAATCCTGTTTAATCTCTTTTAATGTATCTTGTTCTCTTCCTCTTCTTAAATTTTTTATTTTTTTATTCATTTAATTTCACCACTCTTTACCAATGAAAATAAGATGATATATATATATATATATATAACGTTAAGTATATGAACTTAAAATGCTGAATAAGTTTAATAATCAAACTAAACTTTTAAAACTTCTACTCAGGCAGTGGGCAAAATAAGAAAAAGATTAGAGCATAAAGGAGTTATAGAAAGATATTCTTGTAATCTAAATTTGTAGGAACAATAGAGCCAATAACCTCAATTAGAAATATTGAAAATATGATACAAGATTCAGCATTTGAATTTAGAGAAACTCTTGAGCAAGCTTTGTCTAATAGGGAAGACAAAGATGATATTATCGATGAGGTAGATGTAGAAGTAGGAGGTTTATTAGCAAAGTTTGCAAAACAATTTTTTTCTAGATTAGCTATAACATTAGCTATAACAATAGATGAGTTTAGCGGATAAAATGAACAATTTTTACTTTTTTTCATTTTTTAATTAACTTTATAAATTAGTTATTATATCAAATATTAAGCCGCCATCGCATAGTGGTATTGCACCGGATTGCTAATCCGGATCCTTCGGGATGCAAGGGTTCGATTCCCTTTGGCGGCGTTTACGCTCTTGCCTTTACGGCGTTTATATTTCACAATTTATCCTTTAACAAACCGAAAAAGCTACACATAAATTTATAAATATAAAAATTCTATAAATCATATGATGAAAAAAATCAGTGTGATTGTATTACTATTTTTTATGCTGATGTTAGTTCCTACAGTGTTAGCAGGGAGTACTAAAATAACTATAAGAACTGGTCCAGGGTTTGATGTTCAGATGATGGCACTGGACCCAATTACTGGAAGAAAGATAGTTGGCGGAGAATTTTTTGGCACAACAGACACTGAAGGAGAATATACTGTTAATTATACTACTGATGAAAAGCTTGTTCATTTATCATTTATTATTAAAGATCAAAATGATATTATAGTAGAATTTCAAAAAAAACCTTTAATATTTGAAAAAATTTTATTAGGAGGAAGTGTTTACATTGACTTAAGATCTTCAGATCCAGAACCAGTTGTTGATACTGGCTATGTTGAAGTAGTTTCTAATCAAAATTCTGGAAATACAGATAATCAATCAGAAACTAATGCAAGTGCTAATGCAAGTGATGTTAATGCAAGTTCAAGTTTTACTACCGGTTACTCTGTATTTGGAGAAGAAGGCTCTACAAAGAGAATAATAATATATTCTGTTGTTGGGGGAGTTGTAATCTTAATTATAATTTTAATTGTGTTTTTCGCAATCAGAAAAAAATCAGAAGGAAACCCTAAATCTCCATTTCAAGGGCAGTATGTACAACCACAAAAAGCAATGATACAAAAACCAGCAACACAAAAACCAATTCAACCAACTCAGAATTCAGCAGGAGAGGCTCTTCAAAGAAGTGCTCAACTAGCACAAGCAAAACCAGCATTAACACAAGACCAAGAACTAGAAGATGCTGAAAGAAAATTAATGCAAGCTCAAAAAGAAATTGCAAATATTAAAGAGAGAAAAGGAAAAATATCAGAAGCTAAGAGAAAATTAGAAGCAGACAGAGCAGAATTAGAAAGATTAAAAGGACTATAGTTCTAGAATTATGTTTTGAACAAGATTTTATTCATCTAAAAAACATTTATAAACCTACAAGATTTTACTAAATTATAAAAGAGGTAATTTAAAAAAACTTAATTAGAAAAAATGGTTTGGTTAGAAGTTGAGACTAAGGCGCAGATTCCTGATTCTGAGGTAAAAAAATTAAGAGAGAAAATTAAAAAAATAGCTCAATTTGAAAAAAAAGGTAAAAAAGAAGATGATTATTTTGCAATAAAAAGAGCTTTAGGAGGATATCCAAAAAAAGCTTTTAGGATAAGAGCAAGCAAAGATGAGTTTGAAGTTAATTTTAAAAAATGGCTTAAAAAACACTGGACTCATGATGTTGTTATTAAACAAGAATTTGAATTTAAATTAAGGGGAAGAGAGCAAGTAAATGACTTGCTTGCATTGTTTGAGGATTTGGGGTTTAGTGAATGGGTTAAAAAAATTAAGATAAATGAGACTTATAAGTGGAACAAAGATAAAAAAGTTTCAATTGAATTAAATAATGTTAAACATCTTGGTTGGTTTATGGAAATTGAGTGCTTAGCTAAAGAATGTGAAATAGAAGCCGCACGGGGTAAGATAAGAAAAATTCTAAAAGAATTAGAAATTCCAGAAAATTGGATTGATAATACTGGTTACACAAGAATGCTTTGGTATAAAGGAACTAAAGAAAAACACAAATTTCTAGATTAATCAGAATCAAAAAAAGGTGAAAATGGAAAAACCAAAAGCAATTAAGTATGTTATAAAAAAAGGAGGAATCTTTTGGCCCAGTCCTGCAATGAAAAAAATTGCAAATATTTCTGATTCTAAAATATATGATAAAGCTGCTAAAAACCCAGTCAAGTTTTGGGAAGGGCTTGCAAGAGAAGGACTTACTTGGGAAAAAGAATGGGATGAAGCTTATGCTGAGAAACTTCCTTATTTTGAGTGGTTTAAAGGAGGAAAATTAAATTTTTGTGCTAATTGTGTTGATAGGCATTTAGATAAAGAAAATATTGCATTAATCTGGATTCCTGAGCCTGTTGATGAGAAGCCAATTAAATGGACTTATAGGGAATTATATGATAAAGTAAATAGATTTGCAAATGTTTTGAAAAAACAAGGAATTAAAAAAGGAGATGTTATTTCTATTTATCTTCCAATGATTCCTGAAGCACTAATTGCTATGTTAGCTTGCACTAGAATTGGAGCAATTCACTCTGTTGTTTTTAGTGCATTTTCAGCAGATGCTCTTAGAGCAAGAATAGAAGATGGAAAAGCTAAAATACTGATTACAAGTGATGGATATTATAGAAAAGGGAAACCTGAACCATTGTTAAGAAAAGCTAAAAAAGCTGCTAAAAGAACAAGTGTTAAAAAAATAATAGTAGTTCCGAGAGTTAAAAAAAAGGCTCCTAATAGCGGGAGGTTCTTAGATTTCCATAGAGCATTAGAAAAAGCAGATTCTTATTGCAATCCTGAAATTGTGAATTCAGAAGATACTATGTTTATTCTTTATACTTCAGGAACAACTGGGAAACCTAAAGGAGTTATACATGATACAGGCGGTTATGCTGCACAAGCTTATTGGACAAGCAAATGGAATTTTGATTTAAAACAAGGAGATATAATGTGGTGTACTGCAGATGTTGGTTGGATTACTGGACACACTTATGCTATGTATGGACCATTGCTTGTTGGTGCAACAACCTTAGTTTATGAAGGAGGTCCTGATTTTCCAAATCCTGGGAGATGGTGGGAGATTATTGAAGATAATAAAGTAAATGTGTTTTATACTGCTCCAACTGCAATAAGAATGTTTATGAAAATAGAGGAAAAATGGATTACAAAACATGATTTATCAAGCTTAAAAATTTTAGGAACTGTTGGAGAAGTTATTGATGAAGAATCATGGATGTGGTATTTTAATGAAATAGGTGGTAGAAGATGCCCGGTAATTGATACTTGGTGGCAGACTGAAACAGGAGGAACTTTAATTAATGTTTTTCCTGGAATTGGGCCTTTTGTTCCAACTGTTTCAGGAAAAAGTTTTCCAGGAATAACTCATGTAATTGTTGATGATAAAGGAAAACTCATGCCTAAAGGAAGACAGGGATTTCTTGCACAAAAGTCTCCTTTTGCACCTGGAATGCTTCACGGAGTTTTTAACAACCATAAAAAATACGCAGAAACTTATTGGAAAAAATTTAAAACAATGTATGATACAAGCGACGGTGCTTATTTGAAGAATGGATTAATTAGAATAACAGGTAGAACGGATGATGTTATGAAAGTTGCAGGGCATAGATTAGCAACTGCTGAGCTTGAAAATGCAATTGATGAAAACAAAAAAGTTGGGGAATGTGCTGTTGTTCCAATGCCTGATAAAATAAAAGGGCAGGTTCCAATTGCTTTTGTTGTATTAAAAAAAGGAAAGCCAAGTGAAAAATTAGAAAAAAAACTAAAAAAATATGTTGATATAAAAATCGGTCCAACTGCAAGACCTGCAAGAATCTATTTTGTTCCTGACTTGCCAAAAACCCGCTCTGGAAAAATAATGAGAAGAATCTTAAAAGCATTGCTCGTTAATGAAAAACCGGAAGGATTAATGACCCTAGTTAATCCTGAATCTGTTAAAAAAATCAAAGAGATTATAAAGACTGTTTGAGAGGAGTAATCCAATCAATAACCAAACCTTTTTTCATAACCTTTATGGTCAGACCACTCTAAGATTATTGCTAAAATTTCTATTTTATTTGGAGTTGTTATTGTATAAATAATCCTCCAACCATCTGGTAAATCATATTTCCAAAGATTATTCATTTTATACTTCTTAATAGATTCTTTTGGAAAAAGACGCTTAGGAATAGGAAGTCCACAAAAAGCATTTTGCTTTATATCATCAATTGCCCTTCTAATATATTTTTTAATCTCATTATTTTCAGGAAGTTTATTAAACTCTTTTTCAATTTTATCATTTGCAAAGACAACCTAGGCATCTCTTAGTATTCTCATTTTAATCAGTATCTTTTTCTTTTAGAAAACTTTTTTGCAAGTTCTGGATTCCATATATAAACAATAATCCTATTATCTGCTATAGCAATTTTATTAATGCTTTGCAAATAATCTAAGATAATAAGAAAAGTTTGCCACATTACTTTTTTTGGAAGACTTTTCCATAGTTCTGTTCTGTTAAATTCTCCGCTATTTTTTTCTATGGTCCCTTCTACCATTAAAACAGTATCAAGAGTTGGACTTCTTACAAATGGATTTTGTTTTAATCTTGCTTCCATATATATCTATATATCAATTGATATATAAACCTTTCGATTAGAATTTGTGAAATTATAAAGACTGTTTGAGAAATAACTTATTCTACTTTAAGTATTATCTCTCCTTCAAATTCGCAACCTAGGCCTTCTTTCTCTATAATCTTTTTAGCTTTATCCTGCCATTTTTTTTCGTTTTTTTCAATTTCTTCTTTTGTTGTCCCAACAAACTGATATGCCTTTTCCTCAGATAATCCTAATCCTCTTCCTATGTTTTTTATAGCAGTTAGAGATGAACTTGCCAAACTAATTGGCATCATACTCATTAATGCCCCAAGTCTTCTACGTCCGTTAATTCCCCGTTCATTATCTAATTTATAAATTTCATAAGCTTTATACATAACTTCTTTTGCAAGCTCCTTGTGTTGATTTGCATATTTTTCTAACATATTAAACCAAAGATAATTAAAACTTTTTATTTCATTTGCAGGTGCATCCAAAATGCAAGAATATTTACCTCTAGCTAAATGAGGATATTGAAATTGTAGTTCCTCAATAATATATTTATTAGCAAAAGCATGTTTTAATCTTTGCTCAATTAAATCTAGTGTTTCTTTTTTTGTTTTTTCTGGTTCTTGAACCTGGTCTGCAATCTCTTCAAGAAAACCTCTTGTTGCCATTCGGTTGCATAAAGCTTCTTGATCCCATTCAGATAAATCAGAATATTTTGCAGTATATTTTTTATTAGGTAAAAAAAATGGTCTTCTACGTTCCACTTGCATTTCTTTATCAATTTTTTGAGGACTAAAAAATCCCTCTAAGTTTTTTGTGCAAACTGCCTTTAACCCGCTTGCAACATTTCTTGGTTCATATTCTTGTGATGTTTTCATTTTATTTTTCTCTCCTAAATCAATGTGCTTGCATACCAGATTCCTGTATCCTTAATTAGTTTTTTTGAGGTGAATCTGCCTGTTTTTGAATCGACAATTTTTTCCAAATTCTCTGCAATCTCTCTTAATCCTATTGCTATCTTATCTGTTCCGGGGTCATAAGGATAATTGATGAGATTTGAGCATTCTATTAATCCTCCATTCTTTATTGTTCTGTATGTGTTTGTTTGAGGCACCAACTGGTAGAAACCTAGTTGTTTTTTGTCAAACCAGCCCAAAACCATAAGATGCCCTTCGGAATATTCTCCTTTTCTAATTCTATCTTCTTTAGTTAACACTAAGATAGGCTGTTTTTCATCTGTTTTTGCCAATTTTCTTATTTTCATTTTATTTTCCTCTATTCGCTTCTCTATTTAAATAAGCAACATAAATTACAATGGCTCCTATAGGAATCCCAAAATATAAAAGATTTTCAGCAATAATAAAGGGATTTTTTTCTACATCCACATATATTTCATCTTTTTTTAATTCTCTTTCTAAATCTGATTTAACACCAATAATCCCTGGGTGTTTGATGTTGCTTTTAAGAAGTTTATATAATTTCTTGTTTTCTTCAGGCAGGTTTAATTGAGAATATTTTTTCTCCATATCATATGCTTTTTTTAAATTATTATAAACATCTTCTTGTTCTTCTGAACTGAATTTTCTGTCTTTAATATACTCATTAAATTTTTCTTCTGCGTATTTTAAACAAGCATTATACTCATTTACATCTTGAGCAACAAAGTCTTTTTTTATTTCTTGTTTAACAGGAAGTTTTGTTTCTTTTGCATAAGCATTAGCTCCGAGAGCTAAATTTAAACCAACAATAGCTGGTGCTAAGTACTTTCTTCCAATTTGTTTTATTTTTTTTATCATTTTATTTTTCCTCCATGATTTGTTTTGTTTGTTTTAATTACTATTTAATAGTAACGACTATATATTAATATTCTTATCTTATTTTTGTTCAAAACGCAAGATTTAAAAATATTATTGCTTTTTATTTAAATATATGGTAAAATTAGATTTAAAAGATAAAAAGCTGTTATATGAGTTAGATAAAAATTCAAGGCAGAGTAATTCAGAAATAGGCAAGAAAATAAGATTAAATAAGAACACTGTAAATTATAAAATAAAGAGATTAGAAAATGAGGGGGCTATTCTTGGCTATTACACTGTTATTGATAATTCTAAACTTGGATATTTTAGTTTCAGAAGCTATCTTAAATTTTTTAATACGACTGCTGAGCAAGAAGAAAAAGTGATAAACTGGCTAATAAAAGACGACCGTGTAAGTGTTGTATCTAAAATAGAGACAATTTATGATTTCATGTTCATGATTTGGGTTAAAAATGTATATGAATTTGATGAATTTTGGAAAGAATTTAAAAGAAAATTCAGAAAATATTTTTGGAATGAAAAAGTAGATGTTTTCACTTCTGTATATCATTTTAAAAGAAGGTACTTATCAGAAGAAAACAAAATAGAATCTTTTGAATTTATTGGAGAAAATAAGATAGCAGAGCATGATAAATTTGACTTAAAGATTTTAAGATTATTAGCTAAAAATGCAAGAATGCCCCTTATAGAAATATCTAAAAGATTAAAAACCCCTCCAAGAACTGTTGCATTTAGGATAAAGAGGTTAGAAAAAAATAAAGTTATTCAGGCTTATAGAGTTAACATTAACCTTGAAAAAATAGGTTATGAATATTATAAACTAAACATGATTCTAAATGATTTTGAAAATTATAATAAATTGCTTGAATTTTCAAAGAATCATCCAAATATTATTTATTTTGACAGGACCTTAAGTGAACTTGATTTTGAAATAGATGTGGAAGTTAAAAACAGGCAGGAGCTCTTAAAATTATTAAAAGAAGTTAAATCTGAATTTCATGTTAGAAGTGTAGAAATCCTTTCTTTTAAAGAATATTATAAATTAGAGCTATTGCCTTAAAATTGTTTGAACTCCTCAGAGCGTGTCTAACAATTAGCACCATTTCTTTATTATTAATCCTTATCAATAACTTAATCTGGTAACATAATATCCTAGCTGCTATTCTTGTCTGAACAGCATTAGTATTTCTTGTTTTCAATCTGTC
>Ga0315550_1000903_pt1 | contig 18252 bp, 10 predicted proteins | sample SalMarSW160190MG_2_FD_203100 | JGI IMG/M metagenome (GOLD analysis project Ga0315550, IMG submission 203100) | Salt marsh sediment microbial communities from the Plum Island Ecosystem LTER, Massachusetts, United States - Salt Marsh Sediment SW1601-90 ... | reverse complement strand
TTGGGAATAATCTCATTGAGCTTTTCTGTCGTCTCGCCATCTCTGGCTCGCACCTCAATCGGGCCAATGTCCACACGAACAATCTTGGCTCCCACCTTCCCCACCCACGCGCGCAATCCTTCCTCCAATTGCTCTCGAATCTCTTCCCGTGGGTTATTCTGTCCAGGACGTGGAGGAGCAAGAAGCCAATCCAACCTGTACTCGGCCAGGATGTTGCGCAGCAGACCCTCGGCAAAACCAATCACCACACGCCCAATCCACGTCCTCTTGTGTTCCGGATGATCCGGCTCGCGGATCCATACGCTGGTAGCCGCCTTGAAAACAGCCTCCTCCGAATATGGATAAAGTCCGCCCGTATGCACCGGCCATTCCCGCTCTCCCGGACTATCGTCGATCTGAAACGAGAGGTCGGCCTCACAATATATTGGTATGCCCTCCTTCGTCATGGCAAACACCGGATATACCCAATGCTGGGGACGCAAGTCGATAATCTCCCAGACCCTTTCAAAGCGTTCCAAATCGTGCATGAGACCAGCGCCTAGAACGCGCTTAATGCGGCCATATTGTTCGGTGACCACGGCATTGTCGTTATACGTGACCAAAGTAGCCGGGCCACCCACGCGCCCATGGAAGGAATCCTTCCCAACGAGAATCTGCCCCTTTCCAACAATGGCAAGTGGCCGGCGCCCCAGTTTGCCAAATATCACACGGTTAAGCGCATTGTGCGCCTTATCCAGATCCTTGACAGCGTATATCTTTTGAAACAAGGTTGAAACCAGGATGGGGATGGCAACAAATGCACCAATCACAGGGATGGCCAAGCGCACCACGGCGACTACGAGAGATATCATCTCTCCAACCAAAGTCAGATCGACCCGCTCAAAATCGGGTATGAACTCGGGGCCACGCAACCATGCCTCGACCGCCACCCCTAGCATCAAGGCTACGAACAAGGGCACTCCTTTTACAAGCAGTGTCCGTATCATGTGTGGCTGGTACTTTGCAAGCATGCCAGTCTCTCCAAAAGTATATCAGTCACTCGACGATATTACGGAGCTCCATCAAAGTCTCCACAGTTTTCTCCGGAACCACCCCCTCCAGAGAAGGATGCTGCTTCATCAACTCATCCAAGAGCTTGACAAACTGGGTAAGTGCTGCATGGGGGCGAACTTCTGCCCTCGTCATGCTCGACTCCAAGCGACGGCCTATAGCCAGGATCAAATCCGCTTGTGCTTCCATGCGAGCACGCTCCACCATCTTGAGCCATGCAGTCTGACTCTCAGACTTTTGGAGTGCGATCTTGTATTCCCATCTCTCTTTCCAATTCTGCGCACGTTTCACATACACATCAGAGTCAGTTGGCTGCAGGTCGCTGATTCCCCCGCCAACCAACTCGATCCCCATCGTCTTGAGCTCGTCGCGCAACTGCGCCATCAGTTCATCTGCAACGACTTTGCGCCGGGGGTCTCCGCCCGGCTGGTACGGGCCATACAGTTCGTCAAAGTCGTACTGGCCGATGATGTCCTGCAAGATGCGCGTGGCAATTAAACCTGGCAGCTCCTCCCACTTGTATCCCTTCATTCTATCGTGCGTCTGCCCCTGGCGCTCATGTCGCATCTCCTGAGAGCGAATAGCCTTGAAACCGGCAGCAGGGCTATAGGGCAAGTGCTCGCCCAACCTCGGTAGCCTGCCCCGCGAGTCAATCTTGCACGATGCAAAGATCGCAGTCTTGATTCGAATGCCATCCCTGGTAACCGCCTCCATAGGAAAAGCCCGCAACTGAGGGCGTAGATCAACGGTCTGCATCACTTGATCAGCATAGCCGGTAAAAATAACGCCAGGCCCCTTAACCCCTTTAAACTTGGTGCTAGAAGACACCGCGACGGCATAGTTGCAATCGCTGATAATGAACCCAGGACCAATCCCAAATCCAGGCTCTCTGAACCGGCTGCCCGGCACTCGCATCTCTACCTTGTCTTCCTCGTACAGATCGTCCACCACGACATAACCGGGATAGTTATACCCCTGCGCCCAATCACGAAGGAAGCCGAGTGCCTTATCCCAATGCTCCTTGCCAGGAAGAGGGAGCAAGAAACCACTTGTCGAGCGGAGGCCAAACATAAAGATCGCGCTACCGATCACCAAGGAGGTCAGAAGCACAACTCCAACCTGATATTCCCCCACACCAAAAAGCAGAGCCAACCACAACATAAACCAGAAAACCACAGCCATAGACCACATCGTCGACCGCCAATACCAGATGGCCGGCAGGGCTAGGACGCCTAGAGACAGGACGATCACCAAAGCGGGGGCAAGCACACCCATCACCCGATCGGTCGAGGCGCCAACCAGCACAAAGAACGGTCCGATGAACACCTCGACCAAACGCTCGAATATCGGAGATGGCTGCGCACCCTTCAACTGACCGACCAGGCCGGCAATCCACCACAGCACCGCGATCCCTGTCACAGCGGCAAACACAGCCCGGGCATACGCGAACTTGAGCTTGAACCAGACGTAAAGCAAAAGGCAGATGAATATGCCCGACAGCATCCAACTGAACAGGATTCCAAGAGGGACGTGCAAACTAATCAAGAGTTTCTCCAACAGACCAATGATACTCGTCCCGCCTGAATCTCTCATAAAGATACGATACGTGGGCAAAGATATGACCACATAGAAATACATCATCATTGACATGGCCAGCATAAACCCAAGAAGCGGCAAATAGCAGCCGATGGGATCGCTCGGCAGCGCTTGCCGCTCACTCGTTGACTTTGTCCTATTCTCTTCCTGCGCGTTTTGCGACATCTTTCGCCTCAGTGCCCAAGCTACAACTCAAAGAATAGCATAAATTCAACTCAGATGCAAATGCACTCCTCGATTATGTATACCGACGACTAGAGCGCCCGCTCCCCATACCCGAACAGCCCCGCCGTGCCCCCGGTATGCCAGAACAGAACGTGCTCCCCAGGCCGAAAAGCATCGCGGCGTATCAAGTCGAGCAGGCCGCCGAACGCCCGCCCGGTGTAGACGGGGTCGAGGATGATGCCCTCAGCACCGGCCATCGTGCGCAGGGCCTCCCGCTCCAGATCGCCCACCACCCCGTAGCCGCCGCCCAGGTAGTCGTCGTTCACGTCAAAGTCCTGAGGCGCAAAGGTGAGCCCCAACCCCAGGTGATCCGCCGTGGCCGTCGCCAGATCGGCCAACATGCGCCGCAGCACATCCGCCGGCTGATCGACGCTGATGCCCAGGATGCGCCCGTCAAATGATCCGTTGACATCCTGCAACGCCCGCACCCCTACCGCCAGACCCGACTGCGTGCCCGAGCTCGAAGAGGCGAACACGATATGGTCAAAGCGCATACGGATGCCCGTCGCCTGCTCTCGTCCCGCGCATTGATTCAACAACTCCTCCATCGCCGCCACGTACCCGCTGGCCCCAATGGGGTTGCTCCCTCCGTATGGGATGATGTACGGACATCGCCCCGCCGCCCGCAGATCCTCGGCCACCTGGGCCATCGCCTCGGCCAGAGGTCGCTCCCCCACCCACGCCACCACTGCTCCCACCAGCCGGTCCAGCAGCAGGTTGCCCTGCACGCGCGCAGGTGCCTCCCCGCGTAATACCAGCGCGCAGGCAAGTCCGAACTTGGCCGCCGCAGCCGCCGTCTGGCGGGCGTGGTTGGACTGAGCTGCGCCGCCGGTGATGAGAGTGTCTGCCCCCTGAGCCAGCGCGTCGGCCACGAGGAATTCCAGCTTGCGGGCCTTGTTACCCCCCGTCGCCAGCCCTGTCTGATCGTCTCGTTTGATCCACAGCTCCGGCCCGCCCAGTTGCGCCGTGAGGCGCGGCAGCGGCTCCAGCGGCGTGGGCAGGTGGGCGATCGACACCCGTGGTAGTTTATCGGTCAGCATACGGTACCTCCTTACCATTGTGCTATAGCCAGGGCCTGGTATAATTTTACTACCGGTCGCCCTCCAAGGCGAATGAACCCCAAGAGAGGTCGCTATGCGCTCCGTCCAAAAAACGATCTGGATTCTCGCCCCATTTGCGCTGGCATTCATCCTGCTGGCAATATGCACCACTGCAAGCATGGGACAGGCTCCCCCCTCCCCGTCGGAGAAAGCGGCGCCGGGCAGCCCCATCGAGCCAGACCTGCTGCGAGCGCTATCGCAGGCACGGTCCAGCGATTACGTGCGTGCCATTGTCTACCTGCACCACCAGGCCAACCTGGATACAGCCGCCGATGGCGCGCCAAACGCGGATGCGGCCCGTGCCCGCGTCGTATCGGCGCTGCAGAGCGCGGCGACCCGCTCCCAGGCCCCGCTCGTCTCCTATCTAGACGAAGCCAAAACAACCGGCGGCGTCGAGCAGTACACCCAGTTCTGGATCGTCAACGCCATCGCTATTCAGGCCCGACCGGCGGTTATCCGCGAACTCGCCACTCGCCCCGAAGTTGCCTCCGTCCGCCTCGACCACTACCGCCAGTGGATCACGGAGCCCTCTCCCCATCTCCAATCTCCGGTATCCAATCTCCAGTCCCCCATCCCCCAATCTGCAATCCACAATCTACAATCCGTCGAATGGGGCATCGCCCAGATCCGCGCCGACGAGGTGTGGTCATCCCTCCATATCTCCGGCACCGGCACCGTCGTGGCTGGAGTGGATACCGGCGTGGATTGGCTCCATCCAGCGCTGCAGGCCAACTACCGGGGCTATAATCCCCACGGCCCATCCAACCATGCCTACAGCTGGCACGACGCGACCGATCTCGGCGCGGTCTATCCGGTGGACGATAACGGCCACGGTACTCACACGATGGGCACCACTGCCGGGCAGGGCGGCATCGGCGTCGCGCCTGGGGCGCAGTGGATCGCGGTCAAAACTCTTAGCAACGGCGGTTGGGGCTACGATTCCTGGATTCACGCCGGGCTGCAATGGCTTCTAGCCCCAGGGGGCAACCCCGATATGGCACCCGACGTAGTCAACTGTTCGTGGGGCAGCGACAACGGATACCTGACTACCTTTCAATCCGATCTACGAGCGTTACGTGCAACTGGTATCTTTGTCGTCTTTTCCAACGGAAACAACGGCCCTGGCGCAGTCACGGTCGGCTCGCCGGCCTCTATGCCGGGGGCCTTTGCCGTCGGGGCGACCGACCAGTACGACCAGGTGGCCTACTTTTCCAGCCGCGGACCATCCCCCTGGGAAGAGATTCGCCCGCACGTAGCCGCACCGGGCGTCAACGTGCGCTCAAGCATGCCCGGCGGCGGATACGGGCTGAAGCAGGGCACCTCGATGGCGGCCCCACACGTCACCGGCATCGTTGCCCTACTGCGCTCGGTAAGCCCTACATTGAGCATCACCAGCACCGCACACATCATCACCAGCACCGCCGTCCCCCTGGGCGACCCCATTCCTAACAACGACACCGGTTGGGGCCGGGTGGATGCCCTCGCCGCCGTGGCCTCGCTGACCCACCCCGGTTTCATCACCGGGACAGTGACGCAGGCTGGGAGCGGCACCCCCATCGCCGGTGCGACAGTCTCTGCCGCGCCCCACGGCGGAGGAGGCGGAGGAACAGCTACCACCAACCCCATCGGTGACTACAGGCTGACGCTGGCTCCCTCCATTTACGACCTGACCATCTCCGCCTTTGGCTACGAATCGGCCACCGTCTGGAGCGTTGTGGTAACGACCGACACGACGACTGTAGCGGATGTCTCCCTCACTCCCTTGCCCATCGGAACCTTGCAGGGCCGCATCACCGACGCAGACACTGGCCAACCGGTCACCGCCACCGTGACCGTGCTGAGTACGCCACGAGAGGCCACGACCAGTACCTACACCTTCAACCTACCCGCAGGCACCTACACCGTCCGCACCCGCAGCCTCGGCTATCGGGTGGTTACTGCAACAGCTCACATCACCGCCGGTCTCATCACCACCGTTGATTTCGCTCTGCCGCCTGCGCCATCCATCCTGCTGATCGACAGCGGTGCGTGGTACTACGATAGCCAGGCAGTCTACTTCCGCCAGGCGCTGGACGATCTGGCCTACGCTTACGATGAGTGGCCCATCCGCCAACTGCCCGCAGACGTACCAGAAGCATCCGAGATGGAACCGTATGAGGTCGTGGTTTGGACCGCACCGCGGGATGCTCCAGGTTACATCGGCGCCCAGGAAGCCATCTCCGGTTATCTCGAAGCAGGCGGGCGGCTGTTCCTGAGCGGGCAGGACGTGGGGTTCTTGGATGGAGGTGGTCTTTTCTTCCTTTTCGCCGCCTACTACCAAGATTACCTGAAAGCACAGTTCGTACAGGATAGCGCGGGCAGTTGGACCCTGGCGGGAGCGCCGGAGGAGCTATTTGCCGGCGTCACGATCACCATCACCGGCCCGGGCGGGGCCGATAATCAGACATATCCGGACGAGATCACCACCGCTGACCCTGACGCTGCCGCACCGGTGTTCTTTTACGATGGTGACGGCTGCGGAGGGCTGCGCGCCGACACCTGCCTGGGCTACCGCGTCGTCTATCTATCCTTCGGCTTTGAGGCCATTAACGACCGCCAGGACCGCCGCGAGGTCATGGAGCGCACGCTGGAATGGTTGACCGCCGATCCGCCCACAAATGGCCTGAAGGTCATACCTCACACCCAGGTCCACGTTGGCCCGCCCGGTGAAGTGGTCACTCACACACTACGCGTGCGGCACGTGGGAGAAGGGGGCTCCACCGACACCGTCACCCTGTCACTCGACGGCGCCTCGTGGCCCAGTGAACTGAGCGCCTCCTCCCTCACACTATCCCCCTGCACCTCGGCCACCGTCGTCGCGTCTGTGACCGTTCCCTCGTCCGCTGCGTGGGACGCGCAGGACGTGGCCACCGTGACCGCCCGCTCTACGCTCTCCCCCACTCTATCTCGAACGGCCGTCATCACCACCAAGGCCCCTGCGCCCGTTCTGCTGGTGGATGACGACCTCTTTTACGAGCAGCGCGAAAAGTACGAGGCAGCGCTAAATGAGGCGGACATCCCCTACGATTCTTGGCAGACGTGCCCCGCCACCGGCGGGTGTGTTGAGAACACGCCGCCGCCGGAAACCTTGCGCTGGTACCCCATCGTCGTGTGGTGGACGGGCTACGATTGGTACAAGCCGGTGCGGGCCGATCAGATCCCGGTGCTTCAAGCCTATCTCGACGCGGGCGGGCGGCTGTTCCTCTCCTCCCAGGACTATTTATACTACCACCACGACAAGTCGTTCAGTCGAGACTATTTGGGCGTGTTGAGCTACACCGAATCCACGCTGCCCATAGTGGCCCGCGGCATGCCGGAGAATCTGATCGGCAGCGAACTGGGGCCTTGGGCACTGGTCTATCCTTTCGAGAACCTGGCGGACGGGGTCGAACCGATGCCCGGCACCGCCGTACCCTTCCGCGATGAGGCCTGGCGTGGGATCGGCCTGATGCGCCGGGATGGAGACTATGCGACGGCCTTTTTCGCCTTCCCTTTCGAGGCCTTGCCGGAGGAAGCACGTCCCGTGGCCATGCGGCAAGCGGTGGGCTGGCTCTCGTGGCTGGGTAGTTCGACCTTCACGGCCATCCCCCCCTCTGTCTCCCCAAATGGGGGAGAGGTTATCACCTACACCGCCGTCCTGCGCAACGATGGTCCACAAGCCTTCACCGCCTCGTTCTCCAACACCCTGCCGGTAAGCCTGACGCTGGATTCAGGCAGCTTGACAGGCCCTGCCACATACTCTGCAACCACGCGCCTCATCTCCTGGGAGGACTCGCTGGAACCTGGAGACATCGTGACCATCACCTACCAAGCCACGGTGACGTCTGGTCTCCCAGCCTACACGCCTGTCGCCAACACGGCCCTCCTGGGCGTAGAGGATCAGCAGATTCACTTCTATCGCACTGCAACGGTGCGGGTGAACGCCCCAGACCTATCCCCGTCGATGCTGCGCTGCGATCCGTCCCCCGCCCAGGCCTGCGGTGCGGTCACCTGCACGCTGACCATCGCCAACGCCGGCCCCGGCGACGCACCTGCGGCGGTGGTCACGAACGTCCTGCCGTCCGGCGCTACGTTCATCACCCCTTCCCTCACGCTGAAGGGCAGTGGCACAGTGACAAAAGCGCTGACCAACACACTGCGCTGGACCGGCACCTTGACCGCCAGTGCCCAAGTGACGGTGACCTACCAGCTCGCCCTACCCTCTGACCTCATGTCCCCCGCCTACAACGTGGCCCTCCTGGAAGACGGTACAGGAGGCACGTGGGAACGATCTACGTGGATGGTGGTGGACATCAAGAGGATCTACTTGCCGGCCGTGCACAGGAACACCCCCTAATCCCAACCCGCTAGACCACTCTCCATATACCGCTGGGAGCGGTAACCCGACGGTAACTCTGTGGTGAATCTCTGGTAACCAACATTTGCTACACTGTGGTTGCGCCAGAGATCACGATCATGTGATCCCAATCCAAATGAAGGAGGTTCACAACCCCATGCTGGCCCATACCCTGAAAATTACCCTGGCAGTACTTTGCTCGTTGGCGGCATTGACCAGCATCACGCTGCTGCTATCCCAGGCAGACACCACACACGTCACCTCAACCCAGCAGGACACACCCCAGGTGATCGGCACAGTGCCCTTCACAAGCAATGGAAAAGGTTGGAGAGCAACCGCGGGACATTTGCGTGAACACCTATAACGGATATGCCTACGTGGCCAATCTTTCGGGCGAAAGCGTCTCTGCAATCGGCGTCAGGTATGTAAACTGTTTGCCGCTGGCGATGAACCAGTAAACATTGCTTCGAAAATAGCATCCCTTGATCGTTGGAAATATACCGGCCAGACTGCAATTCCCTTTCCAAAGGCAAGATGTTATAATGGTGACAAAATCGGCCAAAGTTGAGAGTATGGACACGAAAATTCTGCTGGTAGACGACAACCTAAACGTCATCTCTTTTATCCAGCCGGCGCTGGAGCGCGCGGGGTACAGCGTGACGGCGGCCGGCGACGGGTCGGACGCCCTCTACCAGGCCGAGACGGTCAATCCTGACCTGATCGTGCTCGATATCGAGATGCCGGAGCTCAACGGTCTAGAGGTATGCCGCCAGTTGCGCGAGCGGGGTGACGAGACGCCCGTCATCTTTTTGACCGTGCGCGACGCGGTCACCGATCTGGAGCTAGGTTTCGAGTTCGGGGCGAACGACTATATCACCAAGCCCTTTGACGTGCGCGAGCTGCTAGCCCGCATCAAGGCCCGGCTGCCGCCGCCCTCCCTAGAGATCAACGACTACGTGCGCATCGACGCGGCCCGGCGCAAGGTGTGGGTGCACGAGGATGACGAGTGGCGCGAGGTCGAGCTGGCCCCCAAGGAGTTCGACCTGTTGCAGCACCTCGTCTACAGCGCCGGGCGGGCCATCGGCAAGTCCACGCTGCTGGAGCAGGTATTCGACTACCCTGACGACGTCGAGACCAAGACGGTGGAAAAGCACATCTGGGCCCTGCGCCAGAAGCTGGAGCCCGATCCCAAGTCACCCCGCTACATCCTGAACGTGCGCGGCGTAGGGTACAAGTTCGAGGACCATCGCCGATGAGCGATCTCCTCATCTATTTTGACCTGGTAGGCTTTCTGCTGATCGCGCCGGTAGCTTTATTCGCAGCAGGGTTGATCGGCTTTCTCCTCGACTGGTGGTGGAGCCGGCGGGTGATGTTGAGCCGCTTTGGCGAGCTCTTAGAGACGCTGGTCCAGGGCGCCTTGATCGTCCGCCCCGACGGCCACGTGATATTGGTCAACACCGAAGCTCGACAACTGTGGGGCCAGGACCCATTTCCGCGAAAAATCGGCGGCCCGCTGGCCGCCATCGTGCGGGAGGTGCAGAAACGGCACACCGCCGACGTGCGCAGCCTGGACGCCCCGTCCGGTCTCAAGCTGCAGGTCCGGGCCACCCCCCTGCGCACGGGATTGACGCTCCTCGTCCTTGAGGATCTCACGGCCAAGCAGTACCGCCAGTCCTTTTACCGCAACTTTATCAGCAACGTCTCCCACGAGCTCAAGACGCCCCTGACGGTGATCCAGGGTCACGTCGCCGCGGTCGGCGACGGACTGGCTGAGGATGATGCACACCAGACCTCACTGCGCATCGTGGCCCAAGAGGCCGCCCGCCTGACCCAATTGGTCGACAACTTGCTGCTGCTCTCAAAACTGGAGATGCCGGACTTTGCCCTGGATCGCCGCCCGGTGAACCTGGAGGCCGTGGTCGAGGACGCTATCCTGCAGATGTCCGACATAGCGGAAGAACGGGGTATCTCCCTGAGCCTGCAGCGAGAGGAACATCTGCCGCGCATCGCGGCCGACCAGGCCCGGTTGAAGCAGGTATTCATCAACCTGCTGGATAACGCCATCAAGTATAACCGCCAAGATGGGGCAGTGACGGTCCGGTTAGGCAGCGACGGGAAACAGGTGACCGCCCAGATAACGGACACCGGCGAGGGCATCCCCACCCAGGATCTGCCTCACGTCTTTGAAAAGATGTACCGCGTCGAGCGCCGCTGGGGACGCTACGTCGAGGGCAGCGGCCTGGGGCTGTCCATCGTGCAGCGCATCGTCGAGCAGCACGGTGGCACCATCGCCGTGGGAAGCCAGGCTGGAGAGGGTTCCACCTTCACGGTGACGCTGCCACAATCAACCGATTGACGAAATGCCCGCTGGCGTCAGGATATCATCGCCTTTCCGTCCCCCGATCGCCTGAGGCACGCATTCCCTCCGTAGAGCATTTCCACCAAGTTCATGTATCATTACCTGTAATGGTAACCTCGCGGTAACTATACAGTAAATCTAGGGTAACCTTGATATGGTAGCATGATGCTGTAAATCAACCAAGGGAGGCAATTCCATGCGCCAGATCATTCTATGTTCGCTCATCTGCCTGTTACTGGTGGGATGCACAATGGGCATCACCCAGCGCGAGGCACTCACACCAGATTCGCCTTCGCCGGAGATCACACCCTCTCCTGGCACAACGCAAACGGACGTGCCCACCACCCAGCCTCTCCCGACCGAAACACCCGTGTCCTCCGCTCTGCCCCCCACAACAAAAACACCCACTCCTGTCACCCTAGATACTCCAACCGAAACACCCGTCCCACCCGTCCCCACGGAAACCCCAGACGCAATACCTACATTTCCGGTAGATGGCTGGCGTGGCACGATCGTCAGACTGCCATCCCTTGCCCAATTCGACGATTACTTTGAACGGGAAGACGGAGAACGGTTCGGCATCGAGGGGACGCTCGAGAACAGAGCCGTCATAGAACCGCAGATCGCCGAATTCCGGTGGACCGGCGCACAGGTACATGTGTGGGGAGAACTGATTCCCGACATCCCGGATTGCGAAGGTCGACGCATCGCCGTCGACCGAATCGAGGCCGTATCCGGCCCGACGGAGGAAGCCAGGGACCTCACGCCCTTTGCTGAAACCAATGCCTCCTCTTTCCTTCCCCCAGATCGGTGGGGGGCATATGAGTCTTGGATGGTGGTAGATGATTTCTCCGACACCGCCTGGACCGAGGGGGTCACCGGCCCCGGAATCGGCGAGTGGATCACGCTCACCTTTCCCGACGTGATCGAGGTCCACAGCATCGGTTTGGACGTTGGCTACGACCGCGACGAAGATATATTCTTTGCCAACAACCGGATAAAGAAAGTGACCCTGGCCTTTTCCAACGGGGAGCAGGTCGAACTCGAGTTTGCCGACACCCGGGGCATGCAGACGATTCCCCTGGTCCGTGCTCCCGGCCCCAACATCGAGACCACTTTCGTCACCATCATCGTCGAGGACGTCTACCCTGGCACCGAATACGACGACACGTGCCTGGCTGAGGTCGAGATTTGGGGAAAGACAAAATAAGGACGCAGACGCTCATAGAGGAGATCACCTCATGCATCGGATTATTCTATGCTCTCTCGCACTCTTGTCGTCGACCGCATGCGCACTGGGTGTGGTTCAGCGCGAAGCCCTCACTCCCGCTCCGCCGACCGCAGCAGCACCTACAGTCGCTCCGCCAACGGCGGCAGCGCTCACGCTAGTGCCAACCGGCGCGATACAACCGGCGCCTACCACGCCGCCGGTACCGACCGACGCGACACAACCGGCGCCCACTACGCTGCCAGAGCCTACACCAGACACCGGCCCCACGCAGATCCGATTTTCGCCCGGCGCCACCTCGGCCACGATCAAGGGCACCTTGGCCGCATGCGGCGATAGCGACAACTACAGGTTGCAGGCCATGGAAGGGCAGACGATGCAGGTCGCCGCCACCTCGCCCGATGACGAGGTCATCGTCGCCGTGACCCGGCAACTCCCGGACGGCACCTGGGAGCCTATGGTGCGGTCCCACTTTTTGGAAAGCAGCGTGGAGGTCTTTTTACCTGCCACAGGCAGCTATGACATCGATGTCCTGAGAAAAATCGCCGTTGCAGGCGATTGTGAAGGGGTCGAGCCGGCGCCGGCGAACTATACCCTGGTGGTTGAGATTCCCCCGCTCTCCTCAGGAAGCCTGACTTTGGAGATGCTCAAAAACGCCGAGTACCATCTGCCCGACGAAGGCTCCTACCAACTTGTCGACGGGATACACTACCTGACCCCCACAATACCCGGCGAGCCTCCCAAGCATTGGAGCGTCCGACTCATGGAGCCTATGGCGTTCGGAGATATAAATGGAGATGGCGTCGAGGACGCAGCCGTCGTGATAGCCACGCGCTATGGCGGCACCGGCATCTTTGAGTACCTCGCCGTCGTATTGAACGTCGACGGGCAACCACACAACGCGGACTCGGCACCCCTGGGCGACCGGACGATCATCAACACCATCTCGATCGAGCCCGGCCGGGTCCACGTCGATGTGATTACCCATGATCCGAAAGACGGTCTAACCCAGCCCGAGATTTGGACCTTCGAGTTAAACGGTAATGAGCTGATTCCGCCGCCCAGTGACGACTGATCTGGTGAGAATGCAAAAACAGTCGCTCAAAAAACGAGGATAACCATGAACAGCCTTGTTCTGCGAAATGCTCTACTCGTGCTACTGACCTGCATCCTGTCGACGGCCTGCACCGTGGGTGTCGTCCAACGGGAAGAGCTGGCCCATCCCCCATCCGAGACGCCGCCGGCCCCCAGTCCCTTCCCGGCCCTCGAGAAACGGCTCGCGCTGGCCCCCGAGGGCGAGTGGCTGCACGATCTCCTGTTGGACAAGGGCGCCAAGCTACTGTACGTCACCGACACCGCCGACCAACTGCACGTCCTCGACGCCGAGACCTACGCCGAGCTGGCCGTGCTGCCAGCCGGAGGAGGCCTGCTCCTCGACGCGGCTCACGAGCGGCTTTACGTCAGCACGCCGTGGCGTCTGCATGGTACCACCACTGTGGTGGATACCGCCAGTTTGACCGTGACCGGAGTGATATCAGGCGGTCCGGTCACACTCGACACGGCCCGAAACCGCCTCTACGCCGGCTACAGCAGCATATTGGTCTATGACGGCGCAACGCTGGAAAAGCTGGGCGAGATCCCAATGTTCGGCGCCCCGGTCTATAACCCGCTGCGCGACGAGGTGTACGTCTCCCACGATACCGTCTATCAGATCGACGCGGAAACGTGGCAGGTCAGGGGCGATCTGCTGACTAACCTGACTGCGCGGGTATGCCCCCAGTGCCCGGGAAGAATCGCGACGGGCTACATCAACGTCTACCCGGAACGCAACCTGGTGGCGGTAAATATGCACGACGTTGCCAGCAGCAGCGGAGCAGGATACGAGATCGCTCCGCCCTTTTTCGACGCCACCACCTTGGAGCAGATCACCGATCCGACCCTGGTTCCCGCCACCACAAGAGGTTGTCAGTTCCGTCTCATCCTGACCGAACCGGTCGACGGCCGCACCTACCGGAGAGAAAAGTTTACCACTCCCATGCCTTACAACAACCTCATGGTCTATGGATCCGATGGTATGCTAGAGACCTGGCGAGACGGCCTGGCGGCAGGCGTCACCAACCCCCACACCTCCCAGATGTACACGCCTTACCTCGACAGCCTGCTGGTCCTGGATCTGCCGGCTCTCACGCCGGTGGGGACTCTTGCCGCTGCCTGCGTCCACTCGCTTGATGCCGAAAGCGGCATGCTCTACACCTTCGATGGTGGCGATTTGGTCGTCTTTGCCGAGCAAGGCGGCGATTATGAACCGCCGGTCGGCAGTATTGAGCCACAGCCCACGACGAGCGTATATCTGATCAAGCTGTCGCCAGACTACCCAACCGACCGCACGCTCTTCGTCGGTTTCTACGGGGAATCTGACCACTTGAACAAACTGTACCGCTCGACCGACGGCGGCCAAACGTGGACGTACCTGCGCGGCGGGCTGCCGGAAAGCGAGTTCCTGTCGCCCCACCTGGCCCTCTCACCCGGATTCGCCCAGGACCACACCATGTTCGCCGGCGGTTACATTCAAAGCGGTCAAGGTATAGGTGTGTACCGCTCGATCGACGGCGGCGACACCTGGAAGCCGATGTGGAACGGCCTGTCCCACCTGCGCATCTATGACATCATTCTCTCGCCAAACTACCCCGCTGACGGCACATTGCTGGCCTATGCCGAGTACAAACGTATCACCCCTTCTGAAAACGGTCGGTCGATCCACCGCTCCACCGACCGAGGTGTGAACTGGTCGTTGGTGATGACGGCCACAGAGAAGGCCGCTCTACCACACCCGGAGGAGCTCCTCCCACCCGGCCCGGCAGCGCCCGACGTTCGCTTTCGCGAGACCGCCGGGCCGCCGTACGGCATCGAGCGCTCCATCGACGGCGGCCGGACGTGGCACGCGATCTCCCTCGGCCGCCTGTCCAATACGATACACTTCGAGGCGATCCTGCCCTCGCCTAACCTGGCTGCAGACCACACCGTTTACATCCTCACTAACTTTGGTCTGTTCCGCTCGACCGACGACGGCGCCACGTGGCAACGGCCCCTCGACGAACGGCTGACCGGCCCGCTGGATTGGTCACAGAGCCTGATCACCGCCGCGCTCACGCCGCCACTGGAAGACGGTCGCCAGCAGCTCTTTGTCGGCACGGCAGCCGGACTGTTGGTGCTGGACCCGGAGGCTTTGACCTGGGTACCGGTAGAGATCGCTCCGCAGTGGCCAACCGTCCTGGGAGGGAAAATGGTCAACGCCATCAAGATCGACCCAGATGGCAGAACCTGGATGAGCGATCACGGCAGTGGTCTGGCACGCTACGCCAATGGCACCATACAGGCTAGATATACCATCACCGACGGCCTGCCCAGCCCATACGTCAACGCCATCGCCACCGCCCCAGACGGCTCTATCTGGATCGGCACATCGGACGGCATCGCCCGCTTCGATCCGTCGGCGGACTCAGACGGTGGTCACTCCTGGACCACTTACCCCTTCGCTGAAGAATTGGGCGACCCTTCCGTGCAGGACGTAGCCGTGGCCTCGGACGGCACAATCTGGGTGGGCAGCAGCAAACCGGGCCTTTTACACTGGGACGGGCAACGGTGGGAGCACATTACCGATCCAGAGAACCGCATTGGCGACCACACCCTCGACATCGAGATCGCTCCCGACGGTACACTGTGGTGCGCCACCTCGGCCGGGCTGGCCCTTTACAAGGACGGGACGTGGTCGATCGGTTGGAGTGGGGAGGTTTTCGCCGTCGAACTCGGTCCCGCTGGGTCCGCCTATATTGTTGAAGGGAAAGAGGATCACACCGTGTGGCGGTACGTCGATGGGGAGTGGCAGTCGCTGCATCCTGTTGGGGACCCATACATCGGGGCAGTGCTGCACGTCGCCGACGACGGTGCCGTGTGGATCGGCACCCTGCACGGTGCTTTCCGCTACGACGGGCAGACTTGGCACCAGTTCAGCGCCCGCGATGGCCTGCCGCACGACCACGTATACGCCATCGCCGAGGACGCCGCAGGCTGGCTGTGGTTCGGCACGTTCGACGGCGCCGCCCGCGTCGATCCGGCGACACTGAATCTAACACCGGTACAGAGGTGAGACATGATACGATGCATCATTGCCGGCTTGCTCGTTTGCTTCTCGTCGTTGGCCTGCGTGCTGGGTGTGGTCCAGCAGGAAGCCCGCGAACCAAGCGCCGCAACCACAACTCCATTGCCGCCCGCCTGGACCACCTACACCAGCGGCAACGACGTGAACGACCTGGCCTTCGATAAAGCGGGCAATCTGTGGGCCGCCACCAGCGGCGGGCTGGTCAAATGGATGGCGGACGGCGCCCATACCAAGTACACCACCCTCGATGGCCTGCCGGATAACGACATCCAAGATATCGCGACGGCGCCCGATGGCACAGTCTGGCTCGGTTCGTTCGACGGTGGCCTCACCCACTTTGACGGAGAGGGCTGGCGCACGTACACCGCCGCCGATGGCCTGCCAGGCAGCCGCGTGTGGGACGTCGCCGTGGCCCCCGACGGGACAGTGTGGGTCAGCACGTACGACAGCGGCGTCACGCACTTTGCCCCCTCGACAGATTCAAGTCGCGGCGGGGCAAATTGGCAAACGTACACCTCTGCCGACGGCCTGCCGAGCGACGACGCCTATGGCATCGCCGTGTGCGAAAGCGGCGCGGTGTGGATCTATACTGCGAGCGGCGTCGCCCGTTTCGACGGCAAGCGGTGGCGGGCCTTTACCGCGGCTGACGGCCTGCGCGAAGAGTACGCAATCTCGATCGCCGCAGGTCCCGGCGACACGGCCTGGGTCGGCACCAACAGTGGCGTCTTTTACTTCGACGGCGCCACATGGACGGCCCGTACCGAAGAGGACGGGCCGTCCTCGAACGCCGTCTCGTCCATCGCCCTGGCCCTCGACGGCACAGCCTGGTTGGGTACGAACACGAGCGGCCTGTTCCGCTTTGACGGACGTACCTGGACAGCGTATACCGAAAGAGATGGTCTACCCGGCAATTCTGTGGATAACGTCGCTCTGGCCCCCGATGGCTCGGTCTGGATCAGCACGTCGACCTGGCACGAAGAAACGAGCTTTTGGAGTGGACAGGGTATCTCGCACTTTGATGATAAAAGCTGGACCACGTACACCACCGACGACGAACTGGCGGCCAACCGGGTGGACTATACCGTCCAGACCGCCGACGGCATGCTGTGGTTCTTCACCGAAGGGGGGCCCTCCTGCCACAACGGCGAGGCGTGGGTTCCCTGCCCGGGCGTCGAGCAGGGGGCCCCCATTGGCCCATCCGTCACCCAGGCCCCCGATGGCGCACTCTGGAGCCTCCACCTCTCGGGCGTCATCCGGTTCGACCCCGGAGCAGCCCCAGGCCCCGACGGTGAATCGTGGATCGTCTACGACGATTTTCCAGGTAACAGCCTGGGAAACCTGACCGTCGCGCCCGACGGCTCGGTATGGGTCAACACCTACACACGCCCAATGCGCGGAGGAGCGCATCTGGGCCATGGCGTCGCCCGCTTCGACGGCACATCCTGGCACGTTTACACCACCACCCACGGCCTGGCGCACAACTACGTCAATGACATTGCCATGGCCGCCGATGGCGCTGTGTGGTTTGGCACCGACAACGGCGTCTCGCGCTTCGACGGGGAAACTTGGACCACATACGGCGTCGACACGATCATGCCAACCGACGACCGGCCATACGTTGCAGCCCGGCGCATTATCACCACCCCCGATGGGCTGATGTGCTGTGAACTCACCGGGGCCGTGTCGTGCTTTGATGGTCAGCACTGGATGGCCTTCACGGAGGCAGACGGGCTTTACGCTAGAGAGGGCGTCGGCCTCAACGTCATCCTCTCCACCGTCGTGGATCAGGATGGGGCGCTGTGGCTGGGCACCAACGGCGGTGGCGTCTCGCGCTTTGACGGCAAAACCTGGAGGACCTATACCACCGCCGACGGGTTGGCCGGCAACCATGTCAACGCCATCACCGTCGCGCCCGATGGTGCGCTGTGGTTCGGCACCAACGGCGGGTGCTCTCGCTTCGATCCTGCGGCTGGCCCAAATCCCGATGAAGGAGCGTGGATCACTTACACCACCGCCGACGGCGCGCCATCGGCGAGCAATGGCATAGCCGACAACATCGTCAAAGACATCGTCGTCGCGCCGGACGGCGCGCTATGGTTCAGCACCTACAGCGGCATCTCACGCTACGGGCCGCCGCGATGATATCATTCCACAAAGGAG
>Ga0315550_1000902_pt1 | contig 18262 bp, 11 predicted proteins | sample SalMarSW160190MG_2_FD_203100 | JGI IMG/M metagenome (GOLD analysis project Ga0315550, IMG submission 203100) | Salt marsh sediment microbial communities from the Plum Island Ecosystem LTER, Massachusetts, United States - Salt Marsh Sediment SW1601-90 ... | reverse complement strand
CCGTTTCGAGCAGGTTGGAATAGACGAAGCCTACATGGATGTGACGCAGAGAACAAAAGGAAACTATCAAGGAGCAAAGGAACTGGCAGCAACAATAAAAAACGACGTTTTAACCCAACAACAACTTACCTGCTCCATCGGTGTTGGACCCAACAAACTTGTCGCCAAGATAGCAGCAGACATCCAAAAACCCGACGGCTTAACACTGGTTAAACCCGAGGAAGTTGAAAGCTTCTTGTCGCCTTTGCATGTCCGCCGTCTAGTAGGCGTGGGAAAAAAGACTGAAAAGAAGCTGGAGACCTTAGGTGCCAGAACAGTCGGTCAGCTAGCTAGGTTTGACGTGCAGAAACTAATCGAAGTTTTTGGAAGAAAAATGGGAACTTACTTCCATAACGCATCTGTGGGAATAGACGAAGAGCCTGTTCAGGAAAGAAGCGAACCCGAATCTTTGAGCCGAATCTCCACGCTCAAAGAGGACACAAGAGACTTGGCGGTTATTCTCAATGAAGCTTACAAGTTATGCAATGAAGTTCATTCTAAGCTATTACAGCGGGGACTCGTCTACAGGTCAGTGAGCATATATGTGGTTGCGGGGGATCTTAGCGGTCACAGCAGATCCAAAACCTTCGAAAATCCAACAAGCGACCTGCAAACATTCAAAAATACTGTAAAAAAACTTTTTGAAAAGTTCCTCAGTGAATCAGATGTTGAGGCAAGAAGAGTAGGCGTCAAAGTTTCAAACCTCAACAAGAAGGAGGAGCTGCAAAAACAGATAACGAACTTTTTCGGGTTTTCCAATCATTGATCTTATTTTGGTTTTCTTTCAAACAGCCATGAAGTTGGAACCTAATCGAATCTTTTGTGAAGGAATTAGAAACCGAGTAATACCTGAATGCTATTCCTCTCTTGTGGGAAAACTCTCGAAAAAGGCCCTCTTCATCAAGTATAACAGTCGAAAGCGCACGCGTTCACATGCGAAATATAATATTAAAGTTGTTGGGAAGACAGTGGTAGGTAAGAGAACGGTACTTAGAAGGCAGAATTGATATGCGTCGGATTAAGACGATAATACGATCCGATTATTTCATACTTTTTTTAATTGCAGTTGTATACGTCGTTATCGTTTCCAGTTTAGCTATATCGCGGCATTATGCATTTGGTACAAATACTTGGGACCTCGGAATTTATTCTCAAAGTTTATACACTACGCTGAACCACGGAAAAATATTGTATTATACGGCTGAGTTGACGGGTAACCCCTCTGGAAGCCTTTTCGGCATACATTTTTCGCCATTCCTTTTTCTGTTAGCACCCGTTTATGCCATATACCAAAACCCTGTTACGCTGCTTATACTTAGACCAATCGCCATTTCGATAGGTTTAATTCCGCTTTACTGGATTCTTCGTGAACAGCAACTGAATAACCGGGGGGTGACCTTTTTTCTTGCAACTATATACTTGGTTTACCCTCCAATAACTACTCCACTTTCAAACTTTGATGTTGAAGTATTCTTGCCTGCATTATTCCTTTTCGCCATTCACTACTTCAGGAAGGGAAAACTGTTTCACTCTTACATTTTTGTTGCATTAGCCCTGATGGTTAACGAGTTTGTTCCTTTAATCGTCATGGCAATGGCTGTTTACGTTTTCCTTTTACATAGAGAAGAAATCGTTAACGGTTTACGATCAAGAAAACTGACAAAAAACGCCATATTCTCCATCACACTTTTGCTGAGCGGTATTCTCTTTTTTAATCTAGCTAGCGCAGTCATCACAACTTTTAACCCCAATGCTTTAAGCACAAAATGGGAGTGGGAAGAATTCGGCACCAGCCCAGGTGAGATAGCAACCAATGCGCTGACAAACCCTGCGAAAACGATTCAGGTACTTCTGAATGATGGACAAAACAAATTTTTTTACATAACAGCCTTATTCGGTCCGCTTGCATTCCTCTCCTTCTTAGACCCCTTAACTCTTATAATGACCTTGCCATGGCTGATGGCCAGCCTACTCTCAGTTAATCCTCTGTATTACGCTATTGGAACGCAGTATCCGGCGTTCGTTTCACCCTTTCTTTTCGTTGCAGCAATCAACGGAATCAGAAAGTTAGTTAACCTAAGCAGCCGAGACACACTACGAAAGATCGTTTTTTTAATGTTCATAACTTTAATCGTCAGCACACTGTTGCTTCCAACAGACGAATATTTTTCGGTTACAAAAGCCGATGAGACTACACGAATGGCACTGAATGAGATTCCAGCAAACGCCTCCGCCTCTGTTATGCCAGAAATGTTTCCTCATCTGTGCAACAGTCTCGTGGTTTATCCCTATTTCAAGAATAACGTAGATTACGTGCTGATTGACGTCTATTCTTGGTGGTACACCGTTAAGCTTCCTCGACCAGCACATACGGCTCCAAAATGGCGTGACGCAGAAATCGGCGACAACTACGGGATAGTCGTCAACGCGAACGGCATAGTACTATACAAGAAAGGGTACACTGGAGCAGTAGAATATTTTGAGGGCGTAAACTTCACATACAACTGCCACAGTGTACGAGATGCAACTGGAACAATCGTTCAGGACACTGTCGCTTTCGGGGACTCTGTTACCGAGGCAGATGTGCTGGTTCACAAGGTTACTGACCCAACGCCGTTATTCTTCGAGATACCAGAAAAAGTTCTTCCTCCCGGAAGCTATAACGTAACGGTGATGATGAAAGTATCGTCCACCGCCCCAGATGAAGCCATCACCTTAGAGGCTTTGAATGAACCGGAAGATTCCGCAATAGTCACCAAGACGATTAAGGGCAGCGATTTCACTGCAGCGGACAGATGGCAGGTTTTTCCCTTCAATTTTACAATCGAACAGCCGACATTCGTTGATTTCACTGCTTATGTAACAGATTCCACGGATGTGACCTTTTATTCTATGAATGTTTTACAGGTGTCAGGCGGCGTGTAACTTTGAAGGCTTGTGCTGTCACCACTTGGCCTCCACATAGGGATGGAGTGGCATTATACTCCGCTGAATTGTATACGCAGACAGCTAAATTAGTGGACGTAGAAGTTATTGCAAACATTCCGAAGCAGCAGGAGTTATCTAAATCTTGTGAAGAAAAAGACGGAACTGTTTCGAGATGCTGGAAAAGGGGTCCTTGGTATCCTACACGCATTTTCCGTGCCGTATTCAAAACCAGATGTCATGTTGTTCATTTGCAGCATGGATGGCTGTTATATGGCGGTTTCGTTTCTTCGTTCCTTTTTCCAGTTTTGCTATGTTTTTTCCGTTTGAGCCGTAAACCATGTGTTGTCACCATGCACACGGTGATACGAAAAGACGCCCATATCTTCGCCAATTCTTTGGTTAATTTCTTGGCGCGGATGGCTGTTCTGTTCGTTTCAAGGTGTATCGTACACTTTTCAGATAAGGTGATTGTGCATAACCGTTTGATGAAAGAAATTCTCCAAACAGAGTATGGTGCAAAGGAAGAAAAGATAACTGTAATCCCACATGGAGTGAAGAAAGCCGCTAGGAAACCCGAGTTTTCTCAAAAAGGTGAAAAAATCTGCATTTTGTCTCTTGGGTTCTTAAGGAAAGGTAAGGGAATTGGGTTTTTAATTGAGGCATTCAAAAAATTCCTTGAAAAATGTCCAGACGCAAAACTTGTAATCGTTGGAGGAAGCCATGCCCATGACAAGACAGGTTACCCTGAAGGCTTTAAGCAATTTCTAACACCGAAACTTCAGAAACAGGTGTTTTTCACTGGTTTCGTTGATGAAACAAGTTTAGAGCAACTCATTTGGAGAAGCGACATAATTGTGCTGCAATCTACAGAGCCATATTATGTCGAGGCGAGTGGGGCATTGGCTGCAGTTGCTGACTACGGGAAACCGGTTGTTTGCAGCAAAGTACCAAAGTTTCAAAGCGAATTGCAAAATGGAGAACAATACCTTGTTGTAGCGCCATCCGATTCAACGGAGCTGGCTCAAGCACTTGTCTTATTAATGGAGAATAAGGAACTCAGAAACCGTCTTGGAAAAAACCTTAAAGAAAAATTTAAGGGCAGACACTGGAGCACTGTGACAGAAGAACATGTTGCCCTATATCGCCGCGTTTTGGAGACCCTAAAAGCAGAAGGTGCATAGAACACGGGGAGTTTATTCAGGTTATTCCTTGAATAGCTTGAGCCACTTCTCTGAGATTTTTTTTACGTCAAACAGCGAGGCTCTCTCTATGCAATTCTTCCTCATCTTTTGGGGATAACCATCCTTCCAAATCCTCGAAGCGAGTTCCAGCAGTTCCCTATCGCTATTTGCAAGCCAGCCTGTCGACCCATTTACAACGGATTCGCTAGGTCCCTGTATATTGTAACTAAGTACTGGTGTCCCACAGGCCATGCTTTCGATAGGTATATATCCGAATGGTTCATGGGCAAACGTGAAAAGGACGTAGAGAGCGTTAGAGTAAAGATTCACCAGCTCCTCGTTAGAAACTTCGCCTAAGAACTGGATGTTAGGATGTCTGGCGATGTAGGCTGGGATGCCAGATGCCTTGTAACCAAAAGCTTTGATTACTACACCAGTGTCGGCTACCTGCTTGATAACTGCAAACCTGGTCTCCTTATTGTAGATTCCAAAATAGGTTAGCACATAGTCTTGTGACGGCTCTGAGGTTGTAGGTTTGAAGAGACTGCAATCTAAAGGAGGAGAAATCACACCATCAACTTCAACTCCCAGATCCTCGTACATTGACGCGCAAAACCTTGAGTTAGCTATCACTGAATTTGAAAGATAAGCATGGTCTCTCACGGTTTTCTTTTCTAAATATCTCAATACTGGCCCAATCAAGCGGTATGTATACTTGTAACGTGTAGGCATCTCAAGAAGCATGTCGTCAAGGGCTCTCGTTATGGGACCCTGAGCATAATACAAGTGAGACTTGACCTTAATACAGGATGAAGTGTTGATTACTACTTCGTTATCGCCCAGATCATTTGAGGGGAGAGTAATTTTCGATTTGAGCAATAACTTTGCCCAAGCTTCAAAGATTGGAACCGAATGCGTAATGTTAAAATTCGAACCTAAACTTTTGACTTGAATATTATTTTCTTTCGCGGTCTTCCTAACTTCTTCGCTGACGATTAGAGAAATAAGCGTAATATTGTGTCCATTTTTCTGCAGTTCCGTAGCTAAAAGAGATGGCGGTCTTGTAGCCCCTACTGTTGTCAGAAGGGGATCGGTGATGAAAGTTATATTCATGGGCTAAACTCCGGCGTGTATATTTATTTTAACTGTTTTAGTGCTTCCATAATTTTTTCAGTCGACTTCTCTATAGTAAATTCTTTTAAAGCTCTCTCTTTGGCTCTTGAACCCATTTCAGCGGTAAGTTGTTCGTCCTCTATCAAGCATTTCATGTGTTTTGCAACGTCTTTTGGATCATAGGGGTTAACTAGGAAGCCGTTCTCTCCATGCCTGATGAATTCCTTTGTTCCTCCCTGATTTGAAACTATTGAGGGCTTCCCAAAAAGTGCGGCTTCTATGGGAACTAGACCGAATGGTTCATGCAGAGCTAGATGAACTATGAACTTGCAGTTTTTATAATGGCTTGTGAGTTCTTGTTCATCGACGTGAGATTGGACGATTAGATTGCTTAAGCCAAGCTTGTCTGCTAAGGACTGAATCTTCTCCTTTAGCGGGCCGTCCCCTATTATGACAAGTTTCAATGTTGACCGGTACTTTGGCGGAAGTTGATGATACGCCCTCAGTAAGTTGATGTGGTTTTTCATCGGAATCATCGCCCCTATGGCCAGTATATAATTGTTTGAACTGTAATTCACGCAATTTTTGTTTTGTTGTCCAATTTCTATGCCTGGATATGTAACGGTTATCTGATGTTTCAGGTTGTAGAGTGTTTTGATGACTTTTCTGGTGTAGTTGCTGTTGACGATTATCTTTGTGTAACGTTTTGCAGTTTTTTTGTCTATGGCGCGAAGAAGGTTGATTGAAAAGTTGTACAGTATATTAGAAAGAAATAGGGATGTCAAGGATTTGCCGTAGCATTCTTTGCTGGTAGGTCTGATGGTGGAGCTTAACTCCTTGGAGGTTATTCCTGTCAATTGGTTTTCCCACAAGGCTCTGAGGGGCTCTCCACTGTACCAAACAAGTTTGGTTTTGATGAATAGGGTTAGGTAGTAGGCTAGGAACGGGCAAATGTGATGGTGTACCAGCACTACATCGAAGGATTTGAGGCGGCGTATCAGTTTTTCTATGTTTCGAAAACCTTTGAAGGAGGGAGGAAAACCGAAGGGCAAAGTGTTTAAAGCCATGTTTGAACGCGCCCTTTTTTTCCAATCTGGATGTAATGGGCCGTCATAGAACAGTTCAGCGTCGAAGCCCAGTTTTTTCATGTATATGCCGTGGAGTATAGCGGTTTTTTCGGCTCCTCCGAACCTGCCTAATGCGTGGTGGAGAATTGCTATCTTAATTGTGACTCCCCTCTCTCTTTGTTTGGGATAAACGAGGATTGCGTTTTTCTCTGCGGATTTTTCGTTTTATGTAATTCCTTAAATGTTCAAGCTTTTTAGAGGGGATAATTATTATCGCAACTACGATGATTAGAGTGATCATCGAGATTTGTAATCCAATGTTAGCGTAGGTTTGGCCTGTGAAGTATATTGTTACGTTGAAATTGCCTGTTTTGTTTATGTAGAATCCGTTGACTATAGAATACGTTGGGATCGGCGATATCTCTTCGCCGTCTATGTAAGCTTTCCACATTGGGTGATAGGATTCTGAGAATATTAGAAGAAAAGGTTCATTACTGTTTTTGACGTGAGCCTCATACTTGCATGGGTTTATCATTTCATAGCTTACGTTTGGACTGGGCTTTGCTTCGAACAAATCGTCCAAGAAACCGAAATCCCCTTCGTCGTTGAATGTCATCGTCATCTCATCGAAATCTACTATCCCAGTGGCGCTGACGGTTACGTTTTGTTCGCCGGATTGGAGATAAAATGGGCCAATCTCGTAACGTTTAATTTCAGTGTCAGGGCTGTTGCAGGAAATGACGGCTATTTCGTTGTTCACATTCAGGTTCAGGGTCCCGTATTCTGGACCAAATTTGAGGCGAAAGTTAGCCCTATAAAATCCGTTCTCTGGAATCAACACGCTTCTTGAAACACTGTGTGAGGTATAGGCTTTGAATTCCCATATGCTTACTAGGTCGTACAACTTCGTAACCGAGGTTGCTAATATCCTCAGCTTATCGGTTTTTGCGGTTTCTTCAAAAATATATGTGCAGTTAAGTTCAGTGTTTCCTTTCACGTTAACTTGGTCTATCCAGTCGGTGCCGTTCCAAGTCTGGATAACATAATCCTCTGCGTACGCCCGCTCAAAAAGTATGTGTGCTCCTGTAAGCTCCTGCGGGGCTTCCCATTCAATTTGCAGCCATTGGGGCATCGTCTCATGAGGTTTAGAAGCCCACCTAGTATTTGGGTCTCCGTCGTTGGCTCCATTCGCATCTAAGCTAATAGTATCCCATACTCCAACTGAGCTGGCAGATGCGTTGCCGTTGGGTGAAATGTTCCAGCCAAGCTTGGTTGTGTGAAGACTGAAATCATCTAAGGTGACGATTTGTTCCTTGTCTTCAAGCGAGTAAATGATCATTTGGTCAAAAGCTATTTTTCCTGAGGCGCCGATCTCTATCAGGTGATTGCTGGCGTTAAGGTAGACTGGTCCAGCTTCGTACCATTCTGCTTCTGCGCTGGAGTTGAGGAGTCGTACAGCAACTGTTGTATTATCTACATGCAGCTGTGGACTACCTTGGTTTGGACCTTGAGCTAAGCGAATAGCAAACATGTATCTGCCTTCGCGTAAAATTGTGGTGTTAGCTGCAAGAAGTGTTGAGGGTGAGTCTGCTTCTAGCACATAACCTTGGTATGGCACGCTGGTCAGTCGCCATCCTGAGGGAATCTGATACGAGAACGTGTGGAGTGCACTTAAAATGTGAACTATTCTGCCGGGATAGTTCTGAATTTGGTTAAGCACCTGTTCTTTCTGGTTTTCTAATGTAGATGATTTCACAACTGCAATGGCATCAACGTCATTCCAGCCTGTCCCGTCGTTGGTGAGGCTTATTTCATGTTTTCCTTTGTCTAAATGCAGTGAAGCAATATTTACCCATTTCAGTGTTGTCCGAGCGTCTGAGAAAGGGCACACACTTTTGATAGGGATACTGTCAACATGCACAACTAACCTACCTCGATCATTGCAGAACCCAACTCGTATCATTACTTCGTAATCCCCATCGGCATCTACTTCAAAAGGGATGCTCACTCTGTTCGTTCCGGCTGTTGTCAAGGTGTGTCTGCCAAGAGCGAGTACCCCAAAATCCTCCCAAGGAGCGGCTTTCCCCCAGTAAGCTGAATAATTTCTGGTTGGCATCGCAAACTGTTCTGCGCGTATCACATTCATGTCTTCTGAAGACAACATAACCAAGTCCAACAAGTCGCTGTCATCAAACAGAATCGTTCCTGAACGCTCAAGCAGTGTTTTCTGATCTTCAAGCTGATCCGCAAAAATGAATGTGCTTTGATTAAGATTGAGCGATTTGATCTTTGATGTGGTGAAAAAACTCTTAATTCCGCCAACGACTAACACGGATGACGTGGAGCTGAAGATTCTTGAATTGTGAAAAACGTTTTCTAGTATTATTGAGCCGCTTTGGTTGTAAACCACTTCTGTGCCTTCTTGGTTTACGAAGAAGGATCTGATGTTTTCACTAGCATACTCTGGTATTACAACATACTTATAATCAAATGTGCCAAGCACTTTCAATAGCTGGTCACTTGAACCTTTCCTGCCTACTCCAAAACGGAGATAGCTGACGAATTGACGAGATTTGAACATGTGACCGCCGTCTTGGAGAACCGGCTTGTCATGGATAAAGGCGCTATCATAGCCGATGTCATGGCTCCATCCTATGTTAGTTAGCATTCCTCCCGATCCAAAATCCATTAGTGCATCCGGAGCTAGTTCCCACTCAGCAGGGCTGCGTGTTACCGTAATGATCTTGAATTCCTGAGGTTGGTTTGCGATCCATTTGTAAGGTGTCATGAGCTTTTCAGGGGGGCCGTAAACTTGAAGTCCATTCTGTAAAAAGAACCAGCATGTAAAGAAACCACTTAACAGAATGAGGATCAGTAGTAGCACAGAACAATAATGTGAACCTGTCTTAATCCTTTTCAGCGCCTTATTGAGAGCCTTGACTGAAAAAGTTTGTTTCTCACAATCTTTTGGTGAAGTTCTACTGTTTGTTTCTAAATGTGTTTCTGTTGCGTGCGAATTTCTCGTTTTTGAGATGTAATCAGTAAGTATGCTGACAAGTACTGAAATAAAGAATGCATGACTGAACGCAGTTATCATGACAAATCTGTTTGCTGCTCTAAAGACCGCAAAATGGGGTATGTTAAACCAAGCCCACACAAAGACGTTTCCATACGGAGGATTAGGACCTTTTGCCAAAAATATTGAAATTATGCAGCAAACAAAGAAGAAAAGTGTATACCTGTCAGTTTTGACAAAAACTGTTGAGTATGCGATCAAAAAAATGGCAAACAACATTACTGAGACCGGTATAATTTGCAGACTTATCTCGGAAGTGACATCAACAATGTAGAAGTACCCCCATTGTTCAACACCACGCAAAACAAACGCGTCCGGCATATTCCCGTAGCTATGCATTGAAGCTTCTTCTAGACCGTAGCTGAATTCTGTTGAATAGAATGGGGCACGTGCATTGTTCACAAATGGCACTATGTAGAAAGCTGATAAGAAAAGAAATATAACTCCTGAGAACAGGAGCACCTTCAGGACTCGTTTAGTTCGATTCCAGAAATGAAAGTTGTTTTGTGGTGTTACAAGATAGAACACTATGAACAGTGCTAAAAACAGCATGTAAATGGCAACTGATAACGGGTTGAAGCCTGTTAAACAGATGGATAGTGCCGCTGCAAATATCACTAGGTCTTTGAGTTGTCCCTGCTTCAATGCTCTAGATAACAGTAGAAATAATATGGGGGCGAGAGCGTAGCCGAAAAGTATTCCGAGGTGGCCCTCAGTAAATTGTGTGAAAAACCATTGATTGAGCATATATGCGAGTGATGCTGAGAGGGCAGCCAACTTGTTGTGTGTGTAGTGGTATGCAAAAGCGTACATTGAAAAGCCAGCTATAATGAATATGGAAAACATGAGGGTCTTCGCTGTTGTTGCGCCGCTTTGGCATACGGAATAAATCAGCATTAAGAAGAAGTCTATGGAGTTTATTCCTTCAACAAAACCAAATGAGTATGGTCGCCAAAGATTTAACCAGCGGAAGTCGTGTCCATATAAGTATTCTCTGGCGACCCATCCTAGTGTGTCTCCTCCTCCGGGCCAGCCGCCTGAAAAGATGAAATTGCGAAAGATTATGATCGTTACGAAGGTGATGATGCCGAAATTGATGATTGTTCCATATTTCTGGTAAACTGTGCCTTTTTCCCGGTTATCAGGTTGCATCACCAAATTCTCCCGATTATTTGCGGTATTATGACGGTAAATCTTTATCTGTTTTGCGCTCTGAATACTTAAGCTTTCGTTTTCAACACATGCTTTCCGTGTTTTCGCCCAAAAATAACACACAATTTTGATCGGTTTTTGTGACTTCACTTTTTAGAAGTAGCACTCATCTAATTGACGAACAGGCCATCTGACCGTTTTAGCTAATTGTTTCTTCACTGTTGCTTAGCGGGTTTTTCTAGTAAGGCGATTTGTGAAGAGCCATAGTCTTTAACCACTGGCAGCCGATTTATTATTCGGTCAGCGATTCGGATTAAAGGAATTAACGAATTTGGCATTTTGTGCCTTTGTAAAAATGCTATTGGAAAATGGCAGTCGACAATACTTTTAGTGGTTTTGAGGTGCTTTTCAGGAGCCCATTTAGATATGACTTCTTTGATTCTCATTTCGTGAATATGTCCATGACCGATTTTTGTGTAAGGATCCTTTTCTGGTTTGATTAACTTCAGTTTGTTAGTTAGGTAATAGAACAGGTTTTCACCAGCGACAGTTACCAGTATGTATTTTTTGCTTGTTCGTGTCAACTCTGAAAATACCTTTTTTGGCTCTGGGACATGTTCTAAAACCTCTGAGCAGAATACGAGCCCAAAGCAGTTGTCTTTAAATGGCAAATTGGATGCATCTCCCAGAACCAATGTGGCTTCGGAAGCGTTGATTTTTGCTTTAATCAAGTAGCCTTTGGATATGTCTAGTCCAACACGATGTAGTTCTGGTGAGGCGTCTTCAGTTGTTATAGATTTTAGGTAATATCCTTCGGCGCATCCTACTTCTAGAAAGTTTCTAAAATTGAGGTTTTTCATGATTTCCAAAAGTTTCACAAAACGTGTTCCATGCCAGTATTTGGTCCATGGGTCGCTGAAGTACATTTTTTTCTGGTGATCCGATAATATTTGTGCCTCTTTTTCGTAGTATTTTCTAATTTCCATTTTTGTCATATCCACGACAGTTAATTGTTTACGTTATGTTCTTGCACATGTCATGTTACCTTTCGGCTATTTTTTCTGTGCGTCGCCTTTTATCTTCGAGTTTTATGTTGTTATCAGCCTGTAATGATTTGTGTCATTTCGTTTGGTTGAGGTATGCCATCATCATTCAAGTCAACCCAGTGAAAAATGTAGTGGGAATTAGTGTATGCATCTATGTTGGAATATATTGCTTTGAGGTAAATGCCGGCGCTCCATGTTCCTTTCCAGTCGAATCCGTAGCTTATGAACACGCGGTTGTTATTCTGGTCAACTAAACTCATGACTACAAAATAGTCTTCCTTTTCAAAGTCAATGCTAGATGCAAGCTTGTCAACTTTGACTGTGCCTGTAGAATTTTCTACATACTTGAAATGATTTCCATCAATTTGCTGCTCCTCGACAAAATAGATTGGCGTCAGCCTGTGCTCTTCAAGATATCTGACGCACCAATGCGGGCGGGGTCCGCCAAACATCAGAACTGTCTGGTTCTGGAGGAGTAGACATCCTCGGTCTGATTCATCTTGAGAGACGCAGAGTGGATTTGTGTCAAAGTTTTGGTTTTGCATGTTTTTACACATGCCATAAACGATGTTGCCTGAGACTGCATCGTAGGCTGCGACTGTCCTACTCATGCGGTACGGATCAGCATAGATGAAATACGCCTGATTTTCAGCTGACTCAATCACTAACTTCAATTGTGAGACTGGGTGAAAAGAAGGAAAATCAGCCAAATTTCCTGTGTAATACATGGAACCCCCTTTCGGCGAATCTCGATCAAATCCGCCACCCAAATCGTCGATTTCAAATTCTAAGCTGTTATCAACGCCGTTATTTTTATCCGGCACTTTATCAAAGTCCACGTTACAAACATGGCTTAACCAGTATTCCCTTTGACCTTTGAAAATAACGTAACTTTTAACATGGTCTTCCACACGAGCAATGCGATAATTAGTGTCTAAGTACCATTCGACTTGCTTGCCATCGTAGGGCGAAGTAAATGTTACTTGATAAGTGGGAGTTTTGTCGTAATTTATCTTAAACCAAGAAGTTGTTTCGTTGTACAATTGGCAAATTGAGTTGTGTTGAAGGATTATCTGCTGATAGTATTCTGTAGTGGTTTCAATAAGGTCTGGACTATTCCTTATCAACTCCCATTCAAACATAGTGCATGCATACCCAAAAGGCTTAGAACAAGAGAGGCTTTCGTTGATTAATCTGAGACAGTAGTCTACGGCTTGAGAAGAATTGGAATTGAGGCATCCATACGCGTCTAAAATGTGAGTGTTCAAGTGATGACTGTATGTCAAACTGCTCACCCAGTCCCATGTAACGTGTGGGAAAACAACTAATCCACGGTTATCTTCTGCGGGTCTTAAAGCGTGTTCAGAATTGTGATAGTATGGTAATTGCCAGCCTCCCTTCATCGTCATGTAATCTATTACGTATTGTTCGAAACAGTATCCCACATAATATTCAAAGCCGTACTGAGAGTAGAGATAATTCATCGTGTATGTGTCTGGCTGGAACATAAACAAACCTTTCAGAGTTATGTTCTGAGCGTTGAAAGTATTAATCATAGAATCCATCTCGCTTTCTCTTTGGCTCAATGTCCAATACTGCATATATCCGTTGGCACCAAGCAGTAAGCCTCTGGCTTTGAGAAAATTGATGAAGGTTTCATCTTCTAAATTCTCGTAAGGGGTCCATAGAATGAAGTTCCATTTTGTAAAGGGGTCGAATTGACTAATCCAATTCATACATCCTTTCCTTTCAGTATCGTTTAAATCGTGAATGATCAAGCCTAGATTGAAAATTTCGGCTGAGTCGACTTGAACAGAATTTGTCGGCAAGAAAAAGGAGGGATTGATAATTAGACATGAAAAACTGTTGACTAAAAAAAGTGTCAAGAGTATTCTGGAACCTTTTTGTGCCATTTTGAAAACCCCCCTCATCATTTTTCCTTTTAGAATTTTGTGATACTCCTTTTTTATGTGAGATTTTTATACAGGTTATGGTACATTTCACTTATTTTTTCCCAAGAATATTGCTCTATAACACTCTTTCTTGCATCTATTCCCATTTTTTTCATGATGTTTTCGTCGTCCAATAGTTCTAGGATTTTTGTGGCAAGAATTTTCGGTTGAGCTGGAGGCACAAGCAGCCCAGTTTTTTCGTTCTGGATTATTTCTGCTGGTCCTCCAATGCTGGATGCGATAACGGGTTTTGCGCATGCCATCGCTTCTATTATGGCTTTTCCGAAGGGTTCTCCGAGCGTTGGGAAACAGAAGATGTCACATCGCTGATAATATTTGGGCATCTCCATGTGAGGCACTAAACCCTCGAAGATTACTTTGTCTTTTAGTTGTAAGGCTTCAGTCAATTTCATGAGATACAGTTTGTCGGGGCCGTTTCCAACTATTCTAAGTTTCACGTCTTTGCGGTTTTTCGCTATTACATGTATAGCTTTTAGCAGGTATTCTACTCCCTTTAGTTTGTAGAGGTAGCCCGCAAATAGTATTTCACAATTTTTTTTCTGGAAACGATTTTTAGGAGGCTTGAAATGCTCTGTGTCCACTCCCAAGGGTATAGTCCATATTTTTTCTTCATCGAAAACCTTTGAGTAAAGCGTTTTTACTTGATTGGTGATTGTTATTAGTCTGTCACATTTTTGAATTGTTTTTCCGTGGAGCTTAGACGTTAATTTTAACAGCGTTTTCTCGTCTATGGGCCTTGGATATATGTGAGCTGATATCGGACCGAAAAGAAACGGTTGCCTCTTACTTTTTCTGAGGATTGCAAGAAGATCGAATGTTTGATTGTAAACCGCGGGTAGCATGTGATGTATGATGTCGATTTTTTGTTTTTGCAGGATTTCTAAAGACTTTCGGTAACTGCGGATTAAAACTTCTATGTGACTGAAATATTTCTTAACGGGATTGATGGTCGGCGATATTTCGAAGGAGCCTGTTTGATGGAACGTAACATTGCTTAAAGGTTTTTTTATATGAACTCGAGCTGAGATTGCTTCAAAGTAGTAGCCAAATTTTTCCAACTTTTGGAAAAGGTTGTAACATGAGATTCCTTCGCTGGAGAGAAGGTGATCCGTTAGAATATGGGATGCTGATGGAACTAGTATCTTAGCCATTCGTTAACCTCAGCGCGCGTGATTTTGAATTAAACGTTTTCAGGAAATGCGAGAAAAGTTGGGATGTAAGTTGCAAAATTAATGTGTGAAAGGTGCATGGTTAATGTTCTCTTTCGAAAAGTTGTTCCCATGAGACTTTCAGAATGTATTTGGAAAAAGCTGTTATTTCTGTTCGAGTTAGCTTTGATTTTCCTTTCTTTCTGTTTTCGAAGACTATGGGTATTTCGCCTATTTTTGAGTTTTGAAGTTTTGCTTGTCGGAGTGTTTCTATTTGGATTTCGTATGTTTCGCTGTGAAGTTGTGGAAGTGCCTTTGTGATGTATCCTTTGGAGTAGCATCTGAAGCCGCTTGTGAAGTCGTTTAGTTGAAGTTTAATTATCTTGCCTGTTATTTTGTTGGCTACTTTGCTTATCAGTAGTCGAGTGGATTTCCAGCCTTTAACTTGCCCTTCTTGGCAGTATCTGCTTCCGATGACAAGGTCGCAGCCCTTTTCGGCGAGCTTTAGTAGTCTGGGAATGTCTTGGGGGTTGTGTGAGTAGTCTGCATCCATTGTGATTATGTATTTGGGCGGTTTTGGTAGAGACAAAAGAAAACGGAAGCCATCTGTAATTGCTGTTCCGAGACCCATTTTGTGGGGTCTTTTTAGTAAAAGAATGTTTTTGCTTTTTTCTTTTAGCTTTCTGACAATATTTTGGGTTTCATCAGGGCTTGAATCGTCTACGACTAATAGAGTAGAATTAAGCTTTAGGTTTTCGATTGCGTGGATGATGTCTGCGATGTTTTCGGCTTCGCAGTATGTTGGAAGGATTATTGCTACATGGCGCCCCTCTGTAGAGTTCACATTTTCATCTCCTAATTGGTGATGTGTTTATGCTAGGGCGTGGAGTAGGTAGCCTAGAGTTAATCCGGTTAGGAAGAACCGAAACTCTTTTCATGCAAATCTCCAACAGCCTTTCCGCACAATTCAGCATTTTTGATGATCCCTCTCCGCCTCGGCAATGATTTGGTGGATGATCTTTTCGAGTTCTATTCTCTCGAACTCGGTCATCGTGTACCACTCCTTAAATTTCTCCTTCAGCTCTGGATATTCCTGTATCAACCTTTCCATTTCTGTCCATACCCACTCAGCCTGCTTCAGGGTTGTAGGAATCAAATTGTTGACGAGAACCTTGAACTCTTCTATATTGATGTTTTTAGGCTTCTTTTCCTGTTTCAGTTCCAACCCTTTTCACCCTTCTATGCGTTGTATGTTTTCATTAATAACGTTTACCGTATATTGACGGTATTTAGACGTCAAAACGATTAAAAGGTTGGTTTGCTGCTTTCCTAAACTGTGACGGTATCTTGCCTGTAAAGGGATACGATTCAGTGAATCTACCATCAGGGTTATACGGTAAAGTTAAATCTTTGGTTAAGCAAAGAGCTGACCTAGGTTACAGAAGCGTAACTGAGTTTGTGGCAGAGGCTGTCAGGAAAAGAACAGAAGAAATCGAAAGAATAAACAGTCTCACATCGCAACTTGAAGAAAATGTCTCAAATTCCGCGGCAAAGAAATAAACTTGAAAAGAGCGTGTACACTTCCGCGTTTTTATTTGTATTTTTTCTTTTTTCATTTTTTCATTTGTAGTCATTTAATTGATTGGTTTTGTGTCTAAATACCGTCATTATACCGTATTTTGTTTACCCAAATTCGGAAAAAACAGGTTTAAGGTAAATATACCGTCAACATGCCGTCAATAGAAAACCTTTTAAACGAAAAAGTCACACCTATCCAACGCGAATTAAAGAGTAAAATAAAGAGGAAAATAAAATGCAAACAAAACATCCAATTAAAATATTAGCGACAATAACACTACTAACAACACTACTAGTTCCCATGCTTCTCATACCAATAACACAAGCGTCAGACCCCAAAGAGTGGTATATGACCGTCTACGGCGTATTAGATGACGACAAGTACACGCTTTACCCATACACCGATAAGAGCCTAAACGTAGGGTTCTCCAAGTACGGCGAGTTAATTGATTGCTCTACCGGAGTCGGTATGGAATACGGTGATAGTGACCCATTCGGCAACGAAGGCATAAACGTCAACCGATGGTTAAACGGGTGGTTTATCGACATAAGCTACAAACACAGATGGTTGGCGCAGAAAGATAGAAAGCTGTGGGCTATGGCAATGCACGCAGACGGTCTGGCTCATGGAGGAGAGTGGATAACGGGTGCCGCAGATCCGAGGGATGCACCTCACGGCGGCAGGAAGACAAGCACAAATGCTACTACCGAAGATCTGATGGTTCTTTACAATGGACCTAGACGCTTCGTTGCGGTCTCAACAACACACATCTACGACTTGGAAGAAGAAGCCCAGTGGCCTATAGTTGACGTGATCCTAACGCTGATCTTCAACAAGGTGAAAAAGGAAGTTATCGTTTACAAGGACGTAAAGTTGACTATAGATACAAAGGACCTGCTTGGCAAAGTGGACATAGAGTTCAGCAACAGGGCAGAGTGGGATCTGGGGCCAACACCAACCTATGCGAGCTATGCTCACTTCTACCACCAGTATGGCGACACGTGCTACGGGGGAGAGTGGCTCATGGCGGATTCCATACTGAGAAAACAGGTAGACAAATACACATATGTGGAGAGCAAAACTGCTCCATGGACAGAATGCCTTAGATGCCCAACTTTGGAAGAATTTCCTGTAGCTGAGGGTTCGGAAAAAGTTTACATCAACGATATGCTGCTAGAGCGTGGAATCGACAAGGACTATATAATCGACTATGATTCTGGTGAGATAACTTTCCTAGACTCTTATGAAGCTGATGAGGATAATCCTCTCAAGCTTGTGGTAGAGTACAAGAACGTCGTGAAGTGGTTAAAAGATCCTGAAACTGGTGAAGAAACGCCTCAGAGCCATCACTATGATGTGGCTCAGATAATCAGCGCCGACCTCAGCAACAGTGAAAAGGTGGTCGGATTCGCTGCTTTCTGGCCTACAACTTCTGACTACACCGTTGACGGATGGGACGACTGGTACAAACCCCTCAGAAATGTACCATTCGTGTTCAGCGATGATGTGGACATGACTAATGAACCTGACATACCTTTCGTGATTGGTGAGTGGGACTTCCTTCTCTCAAACGCACCAGAAGAGATGCAGTTCAGGGGCGTAACGGTTTACGGAATCACAGATTACCACGACGCTGGAGACATGGATATGGGCTCTAACGGAAACTGGCTTGACAGGGAAGTTCAGTATCAGCTAGACGAAGTCTTCCAGCCGTTTGACCTCAAAGACGCGGTGCACAAAGCGACAAAGAGGTGGGTTGAATGGAAGCCAGCCGGCCCGACAAGCTTTACACTCACGGCCGCTACACCAGTGGTTGTAGTGTCTGACGAAGAGTGGGATCAGTACAGCGTGTTCTCGGAGAGGGTCATACGCCTTGACAAGGGCGAACTACTGCACAGACGTTCAAACGACCCAGATGCTGGTGGCAAAAAAGATTACAACATTGTTCTAAACCCTGATG
>Ga0315550_1000901_pt1 | contig 18294 bp, 17 predicted proteins | sample SalMarSW160190MG_2_FD_203100 | JGI IMG/M metagenome (GOLD analysis project Ga0315550, IMG submission 203100) | Salt marsh sediment microbial communities from the Plum Island Ecosystem LTER, Massachusetts, United States - Salt Marsh Sediment SW1601-90 ... | reverse complement strand
AAAAAAACAAGGCTATTATCATAATTCCATTTTGGTGGAAAATAATTTGGTGGATTGATCGCCTGTCACCTTCGTTGGGTATATTATTAGCTGAGAAATCAAACCAGTATATGAATAAAGTCTTGAATGACGAATAGGAATTTGAGTGCGTGCTAACCCCCGCTACAGTGGACTCTTCGACTACGCTCAGAGCCGCTGAGCTCTACCGTTATGCAGCTTGTATGACTCTTCTTACAAATGAAGCAGAAGGAATGTGAGATGAAGGACGAGTTTCGAAGGCTAGATGGGGCAAATATGGATATTGATCTTGTCACTCCAGAAGACAAGATTGTGTGGAAACAAGATGCGTGTCCATGGAATTTGGACGAAAGTACTTCTGAGCATAGATGTGCTGTAAAAGATATATCAATCTGCCCATATTTTTGTGGAATCGAGTATCAGGACTATGTTCTTTGCTGTTACCCGAATCAGAATCCACTACGTGCGAAGGATTAGGAGTTGCATAACGTCTCGCTGGAAGCGAACGGGGATGCAACGCGATTTGCCATCGATGGAGCGGGACGGGACGGCGGGAATTCCCGGCCAAGGTGAATGCTCCGGCGCCTCAGATCAAGACCGTTGGGCGAGATCATACGATGCGAGTTCCTGGTATTCGGAATGTAAGCCTCTACTATGACCGGTAACACGATGAAGAAAAAGGGGAAGTTTTCCACAAGCGGCATCATTACTGTTGCTTTCTTGCTTTCCCTCGCAGGAGTCAATGCTGTTTGGTTGATCATGCGTGGGCACGGGGGTGCTTTAATAGCTCTAGTATTCTATTCAGTCGTATCTTTTCTTAGCCTCAGAAGTCGACATTTCGGCGCAGGCGTAATCGCGGGTATCTTTGGGTTTGGAATTCACATATTTGAGTTGTTTGTAAAAGGTACGGCTGAACTGACAGGGATTGATCAGCTGTTCTTCTACGCGAATCTCATCCTTCCTATTCCTCTCACGTTCACGAGTTTTTTAGCATCTCGTAAGGAACCGCCTTAGCATGAAGAATAATAAAACTTCTTACCCGGATGAACCCATAACCTCCGTTTTCTGAGTTCGATTCCGAAAAGCGGTCCAAAGCATGAATATGGGATAAATTTTGAAACCTGAGATCCTCGCCACAAAGCTCAATATTCCACTACGTCGGCCGGATCTGGTTCCGCGTCCGCATTTGATCGAGCGAGTGAACGAGGGCTTGACTCGCAAACTGACCCTCATCTCGGCGCCTGCGGGGTTCGGGAAAACCACATTGGTAAGCATGTGGGCTGCGCAAGCCTCAATGCCTGTTGCCTGGCTCTCTTTGGAGGAACAAGAGAACGATTTGACTCGCTTTCTTGCCTATATCATTACCGCAATTCAGGGCGTCGACCCCGAGATTGGCAAGGATGCCCAAGCAATCCTCCAGACTCCCCAACTCCCTTCTTATGAAACCATCCTGACGAGCATAATCAACGATCTGGAGGTTAGTGATCAGGACATCGCTCTAGTTTTGGACGATTACCACCTAATACATACGCGGGGCGTCCACGAAGCGGTTGTCTTCTTGGTCGAGCATCTGCCATCGCAGACGCACGTAGTAATAATCACCCGCGCTGATCCTCCACTGCCCATTCCGCGTCTGCGGGGGAGGAGGGAGTTGACCGAACTGCGGGCGGCTGACCTGCGCTTCACCTTGGCAGAAGCCAGCGACTTCCTTGAAAAGATTGCGAGGTTGTCCCTCTCAGGCGACGATGTCGCCGCTCTACAAAACCACACCGAAGGTTGGGTTGCCGCCCTGCAAATGACCGCACTCTCCATGCAAGGACGGGAAGATATCCGCAGCTTCATTGCTTCCTTCACTGGGAGCCACCAATATATCGCCGATTATCTGACCGAGGAGGTACTTAACCAGCAAACAGAGGAGATAAGAAGCTTCTTACTCCAGACATCTATTCTGGATCGTATGACCAGCTCATTGTGTGATGCGGTATTACATGAGGTGGGCGACACGCGATCAGCGGTTCGGGATCAGATGCAATTGCCCGACAGTTGTTTTCAATCTCAAACGATTCTGGAGCAGCTCAAAGATTCCAATTTATTCATCATGCCGCTGGATGATAACCGTCATTGGTATCGGTATCATCGCTTATTCCGCGATTTGCTCCTCACAAGGCTCCAGCAATTGACTCCTGACCTTGTTCCTGATTTGCACAGACGCGCGAGCGATTGGTTTGAGCGAGCTGGTCTACTTTCTGATGCTATCGAACACGCATTGAGCGCGCGGGATTTTGAGCATGCTTCTCATTTAATGGCGCAAGTTGGCGAGGAGATGCTGATGCGGAGTGAGGTGGGGACTCTCAACCGATGGTTGGAGAGACTCCCAGAAGAAACCCTGAATGAGCATCCGCATTTGCATCTTTTTCATACCTGTACGTTGGTGATTACAGGGGCATCACCCGAGATCGTTGAAGCTCGTTTACGGAACATTGGAGAGCAGGGAGGCGCCCAATCAGCACGAGCGGTAGCGATTCGGGCGTATCTGGCGCTCTATCAAGGTGATTTTTCCTCTGCATGGGAGCTCTCGCGTTTAGCATGGGAACAGATTCCCGAAGACGATCGCTTCATGCGAGGGATTCTATCGCTAATCTTTGGTTTCTCATTACTTGCAAAAGGAGATATTGACGCCGGAACGAAATACCTTAGTGATATTGCCCGGGCCAGTCGGGAGGTTGATAACGTAATGGTTGAAATCATTACCTTATGCCATCTCGCTCGCCTTCGGATGCGCGCGGGTGATCTTGCTGCTGCGCATGATCTTTATCAGCGTGCAATAGAGGAGGCAATAGACGAGAAAGGTCATCACCTCCCCATTGCCGGGGAAGCGTTCTTGGGCTTAGCCGAAGTTTGGTTTCAATGGAACGATCTTGAGAAAGCAGAAGAGTGTATTTTGAAATACATTCAGTTAACCGAAGCTTGGAACCCTGTGGTTGCACTTGAAGGATTTCTCGCGCTTGCCCGTGTCCGGCAAGCCCAGAGTAGGGGTGTTGAAGTGCGTCCGCTGGTTGAAAAAGCGCGCAAACTAGCCTTGCAGTTTGAAATCACAGAGTTGGATGACTTAATGGTAGATGTTTATGACGCTAAACTGTCCCTTGCCCAAGGGGATATACAGGCAGCAGTCCGATGGGTTGAGGGTAGAAATGTTGAACAATATTCCTTCGATTCTGAGCATTGGGTTGAGCAAGAAGGAACCATAAGTGAACACCTCCGCAAATATGCGCTGCTCATCCTTGCTCGAATCCACATCGCCCAAGGAGAACCTCAACGCGCGTTAGAGATATTGACTCCCTTATTGAGCGTGATGAAAAGGTTGCACCGGACAGATTTGGTGCTCGAAACATTGATCCTTCAAGCCGTTGCCCATCAAGGCAGCGGAAATTCGAAAGAAGCGCTCACTGTATTGAAGGATGCGCTCTCCCTTGGCGAACACGGTAACTATATCCGTATTTTCATCGATGAGGGCGCGGCAATGGCAAAGCTGCTCTATGAAGCTGCTAAGCAAGGGATTGCACCCGAATACTGCGGAAATTTGCTTGGACACCTGGCGCACATCGATCATGATGATCAATCCCAAAGTCCTCTTGAGTCTGAGATGATCGAGCCCCTTAGCTCACGCGAGATAGAAGTGTTAAACCTCATAGCAGAAGGACTCTCGAACCGTGAAATTGCTGAACGCCTCGTCATATCGCTTGGTACAGTGAAAGTGCATACCCGTAATATCTATGGGAAATTGGGTGTAAGCAATCGAACCCACGCGGCCGCCAAAGCTAGATCCATTGGGATTCTTTAATCCCGCCTAAGTACTCACTTCGCAGCCTCAAGCAAGATTTCCACAATATACTTTCTCCTATCCGCAAACAGCTAGAACTCCAACGCTTTCCTAGTGTCAGGTTCTTTCACTTCGCTTGTGCGCCATCCTCTCATAAATACCACCTCAATACCCCTTTCGGTAGATGTTTTCCTGTCCCGATTAAGTTACGCTATCCATGCGATATTTATTGAAGACGAAAACACATTCTGCTCTGTGAAGAGAAACGGAAGATCCAGAATTGATAATCGATCCTCGTCCCCAAATGTCAGATCAGGCACGATTGTATGAAGTAAAAATCCAAGGACAGCTTGATGAAGTCTGGTCAGATTGGTTCGAAGGGATGGAAATCACAACTGGGGAGAAAATAACAATGCTTTGTGGAAGGATAACGGATCAAGCTGCATTACGCGGAATCCTTTCTAAAATTTGGGATCTAAACCTTACAGTGATCTCTGTAGACTCTATTGAAATTGAGACTTAACGCACAAACTTAAGGAGTGAAACCATGAATAAGATTCGTTCATTTCGAGAATTGAGGGACGCGGAATACTCCCAAGCTGGAGGAAAGGGCGGGACGCTAGCGCGGCTCTACCAGGCCAGGTATCCAGTACCTGATGGATTTGTGATCCTTCCTGATGCGTTTGCTGGGGATGAACTGACAACGGAAAGCTGGCCGCAGATAAAGGAGCAGCTAAACAGCATGCGACAGGCGGAGAAACAGGTTGCCTTTGCTATTCGGTCTTCTGCTTTGTGCGAGGATTCGGCTTTTGCTTCCTTCGCTGGTGAGTTTGAAACCGTTCTGGATGTCCACAGCGACGAGATGGTCAAAGAGGCCATTCTGAGAGTGCGAAGTTCTCGACACTCCGAGCGTGTAAGAGCCTACAGTGAGGCCAAGGGTCTGGAACCCTTACATGAGATGGCGGTTGTTGTCCAGAAATTGGTTCGGGCGGATATCTCGGGCATCCTGTTCACATGCGATCCGGTCACGGGCAGCCATGAAAAGATGACCGGTAACTATGTTCACGGGTTTGGGGAAGAGCTCGTATCTGGGGAGGTTGAACCCTTTACCTTTACGCTGTCTCGACTAAAGGGAACGTACGATGGACCAGCTGAACTCGAGCCTTATGCAAAGAAGTTATTCAAACTCGGAAGACGTCTTATAGGAGAACTAGGCGGTCCACAGGATATCGAGTGGGCGATCAAGGGTGGGAAGTTATTCCTTTTGCAGTCAAGACCCATCACAACGTTGATCGCGCATGATTCCACCACGGGGGAGTGGAACGACAGCCTGACGGGTGATTTTCTTTGGTCGAGGAATAACTTTGGCGAAGGTAGGCCAGACGTTATGACACCGTATACATGGTCCCTGACAGATTACTTCTGGAAGGACATGAGCCTTCTCCCGGGTTATTCCTATGCTGGAAATATCGGCGGACGTTTTTATGCCAACATCAGCGTGATGGTTTCAATCCTTTGCGCTTTTGGGAAAGATCTCCCCTCTGCATTGAGAGAGGTTGAAGACGGGCTCGGTCAGGCCCCAGAAGGGATCGAGGTTCCTTTGATTCCCATTCCAAAAACCATGCTCCTCTCCATCATTCCAAATCTACTAAAAATCGCCTTGAAGCAGAAGAAGGGGCTCAAGAAAGTTCCCAATTTTCTCAAAGAAAATCCGAAATGGTGCCAGGCAATGGAGATGAAACTGAGGAACGCCAATTCTGGCGATGATCTTCTTGACTTTTGGCATTCGGATTTGGAGCCGTACATTTTAGAAACATTAGCGATTTTTTTCGGCGGAACGCAACCCTATGAGGACGCGATGAAGCTGCGGCGGGAACTTGTAGAGCTGGTTGGTGAAGGGGATGCCAATGCGTTGTTTTTAAATTTTAGCGATACAACAGATTTCATCGCGAGTCTAGGCCCCCTTGTCGGAATTTCCAAGGTTGCCAATGGGGAGATGAGCCGCAAGGAGTATATGGAGAACTATGGCCACCGCGGTCCGCACGAGGCCGAATATTCCATGCCGCGTCCAATAGAGGAACCAGGTTGGCTCGACCGGCAGCTAGAAGAATTCCGAAAGTCACCGGTTGACGTCACGGAGCTTCTTGCCAAGCAACACGCGGCTTTCGAGGATGCTTGGGAACACTTTCAGCAACGATATCCGCGTAAGGCGAAAAAGATCAAGCCCCGTTTGGATAAAGTCCCCGAGGCCGCACGAATGCGCGAAGCGGTGCGAACCGAGGCTATGCGGATGGGGGGCATCCAACGCGCGTTCGCGCTGCGTGTAGGGGAACTCACAGGCCTTGGTGATGATGTCTTCTTCCTGCTTATCGATGAAATACTCGATGTCTTATCCGGCGAAAAATCGATTCTGAAATATATCCCTCCCCGGAAGGAAGCCTATAAAAAGTACTCTGATATTCCACCCTATCCGATGATTATTCGCGGTCGCTTCAACCCCTTCCAGTGGGCGTCCGATCCCCAGCGCCGCAGCGATATCTATGATTCCACAGCCACAATCTCCAGCTCTGTGTCCAACACAATCACTGGTTTCGCTGGCGCGGCTGGTCGAGTGGAGGCTCTGGTCCGGGTCTTGGACTCCCCGGAGGAGAGCAGCCAATTTCAAGAGGGTGAAATTCTGGTAGCAGTGTCGACCAATGTGGGATGGACACCGCTTTTCCTCCGTGCAGTAGCCGTTGTTACCGATGTGGGTGCGCCACTATCGCATGCAGCCATCGTAGCTCGTGAATTGGGGATTCCGGCCGTGGTCGGTTGTGGCGATGCCACGATGCGATTGCGCACTGGAGATCGAGTGCGCGTCGATGGCGGCGAAGGGGTTGTGGAGATTCTCGAAATAAAGGACCAGGAAAGTGGGAAGTGAAACAGGATGAGAGGCCTTTATGATCATAAAAAGCGCTGAGTAAAGAGTAAGGAGTGCCAGGAAAGTAGGGGGCAGTGGAAGATGGAGTTCGGATGGTGATGAAAGAAAGCAGTCGGAAGAACCTCCTGGTACTCTCATGTTCGCTTGTGGTAGTCACATTGGGATTCGGGATAGTAATCCCGATTTTCCCTTTTTTCATTGAAGGCCTGGGAGGTGGAGGGCGTGAGTTAGGTCTTCTCGTAGCAACCTCGGCTTTCTTGGAATTCATCTTCGGACCTATATGGGGAGGCGTCTCCGATCGAACTGGGCGTAAGCCAATTTTGATGTTGGGGATGATTGGAAACGCCCTCTCCTTATTGCTCTTCGGATACTCAACACAGATTTGGATGCTCTTCGGCGCAAGAGCCCTTTCGGGATTATTGTCCTCAGCCACAATCACAACGGCATTAGCCTACGTCAGCGACAGCACTTCTGAAGAAGACCGCGGTAGTGGGATGGGGATCCTGGGGGCCGCAATGGCGCTGGGGATCATGCTAGGGCCAGGACTAGGGGGATGGCTGGCAGTGGAGTCCTTATCGACTCCCTTTTTCATTGCTGCCGCTCTATCCTTGGTTACTTTCATCCTGATTTTCACTCTCCTTCCCGAATCATTACCCGTGGAGGCGCGGAAACGTAACGGCATAAGCGCGGTAAATCCGAAGGAATTATGGCGTGCCTTGTTCAGTCCGATTGGCGCGCTTTTGTTCATGGTCACTTTCTTTAGTTTTGGACTGACAAATTTTGAAGCCATTTTTGGTTTGTACGCTTTGGAGAAGTTTGGCTATGGCCCCGAACGAGTGGGGACGATCTTGGTGGTTGTGGCCATTGTTTCGACGCTAGGTAAAGCCTTGCTTACGGGTCCCAGCACAAAAAAATGGGGGGAGGTCAAGGTTATTAGGAGCTCCTTGATTGCAGGGTCGGTCGGTTTTTTGGTGCTATTATTGGCGAACACCTATGCTACCATCCTTCTTGCGACTGGCTTCTTCATTCTCTCTAAGACCCTCCTTCGACCAGCCGCGCTAGCATTAATATCGAAACGGACATCGAAGGGGAAGGGTGCGGTTATGGGGCTGAGCAATTCCTTTATCAGTCTCGGCCGGATTCTTGGTCCAATCTGGGCAGGTTTCGCCTTCGACATCCACGTGGATTACCCGTATCTCAGTGGGTCTGTCATTATGTTTATAGGTTTCTTAATGAGCCTTTTCTGGTTGCAGGAGAGGGTGAAATCGTCTAAGGTAGAAGGGATTCATACTACGATTGATTCGTTTCAACATAAATGATAGGGGCCTTGTTTTAGAATCATATGCAGGAATTTAGATTTTCCGCAAATATGGTGCCCTGCCCCCTCCTCCAGCGGATACTGGAGGGCGCGCTGTTGAGCTCAAGACCGTTAGCCTGCTGATTAAGGCATTTTCTAGATTGGATATTTATAGGAGATAACCTTCAATGTCCCAGGCAGTTTTGGTCCGCAAACCCGTCGTTGATTGGTTGACAGTTGTCGCAATTGCAGCAATCGCTATTAGTTTCAATGTAGCCTTCCATGAAGGCGTTCATGCGCTAACCTGCGTCGCGGTAGGCGGTAACTTGCAGGAATACTCTGCTTTGTATGAATCCTGCGATAGCCCTTCGGTATCGCAAGCGAAAATGGTTGCAGGCAGCGCTCCCACCTACAACCTCATTGCCGGCGTATTTCTGTGGATCATTTTACGCAATTCAAGAAAACAAGCCTCAGAAATCCAATTCTTCCTTTGGTTGTTTATGTTGATGAATTGGTTCTATGGAGCAGGTTATTTTATTTTCTCCGGCATCAGCAACGTTGGCGATTGGGCGGTCGTGATCAACGGCTGGGAGCCAAGTTGGTTGTGGCGCGGGCTTATGACGATAGTTGGCACGCTGTTATTTATGCTCTTTGTCCGTCTGGGGTTACAGGAATTGGGCAAGATCGTTGGCGGTGATGTCGACGAGCAGATTCATCGCGCCAATAAGCTTTGTATCTTGTCCTATATCACATCTTTCGTGGTCGTTCTGGTCGCTGGTTTTTTCTGTCCCTATGGGTTTCTAAGTTTACCCGTAACGGCTGGCCTATTTGCTGCATTAGGCGCTTTATCACCGTTTCTCTGGATGATGCGGTGGTTTCGGACAGATAACTTTGTAAAACTCGTCAATGAACCCCTAGAAATCCACCGTAAGTGGCAATGGATCGCCGCGGCGATCACCGTGGTTTTTACTTATGTCTATATCCTGGGACGAACACTTTATTTCTAAACAGCCTTCGCTTTCCCGAGCATCGCAGTGTACAGGGCAGGCTCACGTCTCGCCGGAGGCGACAGGGGATGCGGCACGAGTGGCAAGCGACAGAACATAGGATCTGACGGTTACAAACTATGGAAATTTTAGAGAGCTTATTTGTTATCCTGATCGTCGCCCTGCTTGGAATGTTGAGTAGGAAAACAAGGATATTTTCAAGTGAGCATATTAAAATAATCTCTTCTTTCGTCTATTATTTCGCCTTGCCCTCCCTATTTTTTGTCAGCATTTCCAATACCGATCTGTTAACGATCGATTATCAAGTCGTTGTAGGCTCTCTTCTCCCAATAGCTCTCCTATTATTGGCGCTTTATATGCTGAAGATTTCTAAGATTTTGAGTAAAGATACTTTTATTTTACTCAGCCTTTCCATATCTTTTGGCAGCTACGCCTTTTTTGGAGTCGCGTTTTTTGAAACGCTTTATGGCGGGAAATGGCTTCCCCTTTCTATAGTCATGGCTTCTGTCCTTGGATTTACAGGAATTGTCTGTGCCCTGTTATTTTTTGAATATGCGAACAAAAAAGAAAAGGGTTTGGGGTTTTTCCTGAAAATCATCAGAAACCCGTTGATTATTTCACTTTTTCTGGGTGTGCTATGCTCTCTTTTTAGGATCAGAACAGGGATGATATCCGATGCTCTCTCGCTGCTGGGAAAAACCGCGGGAGGACTGGCCATTTTCTCTTTGGGCATCTTCATTTATGATAATTTTTCTATGCAGGCGGTAAGACAAGCTTTCAAATATTCAATATTCCGGAGTATAGCCCTTCCGCTGTTTACGTACTTGGTAATTCTAGTCTTTATAGACACAAACATTGAATTGCAGAGATTTTTATTTCTCCAAAGCGGTATCCCGGCCGCAATCGCTCTTGCTGTGTTTGCAGAAAGGTATGAATACAAGTTAGCAGAAGTTACTGGAATAGTGATCATAACTTCAATACTTAGCTTCTTCGAACTTCTCCTTTTGTTCCTTATTACAGAGGTCGCGCTCTAATCTGCTCACACCTTGTGCGAATCTTGTCCAATATTTTGGTGAGTTACGACGACAAATCCAATCAATCTTGACCTGAGATTTCTGTTGGAGGCTATATCACTGGTAGTTCCAGGGTATTGGGGTTGGGATCGTAGTAATTGGCTTACTTCGATTTTTGGTTGCGATTGGTATTCCAGTATTTGCGGCTTCTGTGTGGGGAGTTTTCGCTGTCCCAGATGATCCCGGCCGATCGGGTCGAGCACCTATCCCCACTACCGGTTTTTTGCGTCTAACTCTCGAGTTTGTTTTCTTTGATTTGGCAGTTTTGGCACTATCAAATCTTGTTTCCATTTGGATTTCATGGTTCCTTGGAGGGGTAATATTCCTTCAATATGTCATTTCATATGATCGGATATTGTGGTTATTAGGACGAAAATCTTCCAATGGATAATAAACCAAGCCCCGGCACATCTCCGTGTGCCGGAACAGGGGACTTTTCGCCCCCCCAAACCCCTCTCCGCTTCGCTTCGGGGGCGCAGTGCGGAACGGGGGACTTCGCAGCTCGGAGCCGTTAGCCGCCAGCTCTACAGACACTGTTACGGACATAAGCAATGGACAGAATTCGAGCATAAAACATGAGAAATAAATTCTTGGGTTTATCGTTTTTAGCTTTCAGCTGTTTGGCGGTCTTAATTCTTTTTGCTGTTTTCTTTGAACAGATTCCGACCCAAAATAACACGCTGGCTATGGACTGGAAAACTAACTGGTCCTCAATCCGCGGTGGTGATCTTCAGTACTGGCCTGCAGACGGTTTACGTTTTCCACCCTGGTCTCTAATTCCCCTGTTACCACTGGGCTTGCTACCCATGCAAGCATCGTGGGGAATTCTTGCCGGTGTTGGCGTTTTAATCCTTGTCGCAAGTGTGCCTCGAATCAGATCGAAACCATATTACTGGCTAAGTATCCTTCTTCTGGTTATTTCCTTTCCATCGATCCGAAACATCGTAGATGGCAACATGGAAAATCTTGTCGTTGGAGGAGTATTACTTATCCTCTATGGCTACTCTTCAAAACATCTTTCCGCTGTTGTAATCGGGATGCTAATAGCTACCATTAAACTTCAAGAAGTAACCTTGCTTCTAGTGGTCGTAGCACTATACGTGCTTTTAACCTGGACTCCCCGCAATTGGTTGAAACTGGGATTGGGTATAACTGGACCGATTGCATTATCTCTACTGTGGCGTGGACAAAGCTGGCTTGTTGCTCTCTTTGGATTTAATTACCAAAAGTACACCAATAGCATTATTGATATTAGTGGTTCCGCCGCTTTAAGGCGCCTCGGTTTTGTCCCCTCTTTCGTCATAACACTATTTTGGATAGCGATTTTAGGGATTACTTTATTTGTGGCATGGAAAAGTCGAACGACTCTTTCCCGCGAGAAGGCGGGAATGCTCATTGCGGGTTCACTTCTGGTAGCGCCTTATGCTGCTGGTAACAGCGTTTTGAGTGTGCTGGCAATCGGGATGATACCTCTTCTCCAATCGAACCTGCTCTTGGGTGGATTCCTACTTGTGTTGGTCAATCTTCCCTTTTTATGGTCATCGGACATGCTTTACAATTTTCAGGCTTATTACTGGACAATTGTCGTATTTCTAACCTGGGCGATTCTGGCGCGGAGATGCCTATCCGCCGATTCTCAACTGCAAGCAGTTGAGGGTACACCTGTAGATTTGCCCTAGTAAAATCCGGCGCCGTCTAACCCAACTTGCGACCGAGCTTGCTTTGCGTAGAGAGTGTGCGGCGTGGGTTTACGGATTTAGCCTGGGCTGCGCAGCTTTCGGAGCCAGCACGCGCGGAGGCTGAACTAATGTAGTATCCAGCCGAGAAAGATCTTATGAGTCTAATTAGGAACTGCGCGAAGGCCATCATTCTCCGAGATGCAAAAATCCTCGCCGTTAAATACGCGGACGAGGGTGGTGAATATTATGCGCTTCCTGGTGGAGGGCAATTGCATGGTGAGACTCTTCCTCAAACACTCATACGAGAATGTATGGAAGAGCTTGGAATCTCCGTGAGAAACCTGGGCTTGAAATTTATCCGGGAGTATATAGGTAAGTATGGTGAATCAAGTTGGAGAGACGCGGATGTTCATCAAGTGGAGTTCATATATGAATGTGAGACAGTCGGGGGGGATGATCCAAGAGGTGGAACTCATCGAGATCATGCTCAAGTAGACGTTGCCTGGCTTCCCATTGATTCTATAGCGAATTATCTTTTCTATCCTAAGAAGCTTGTCGGGTATCTTCAAGGACCACTGCCATCAGAAGTTGAGTACTGGGGGAATGCTGAGTAATGAGGTGTGATTTATTGGGTTGGATAGCCTCTCGCTGGGAGCGACGCACTTGCCCTCTCAGGGGGCTTTACCGCAGTGCGCTTTGCTGCGGAGACGCTGAGCGGAACAGGGGGCTTCGAAGATCGAAACCGCTAGGCATAGGGAACAATGGCAATTGCAGGTTATGATTTTATGAACCCACTTAATTTACGGAATTTCTATACACGGTTTAAACGCGCCAACAGCGTTATCCCTATTTCCGATTAGACCTAACACATCATCGGCGCCAACTGTACTGGCTGGCGTAAACTATCTTGGATCAGCAACTAAAGTTAGTTCTTTAAAATAGCGCTAAGCGTATTTTGCAATTAACGTGCAGGGACTCATCTCGAGCGTTGGGCCGTTTGGCAGGAGGGGGTCCAATACCATGTATTCTATAAAGGAGTAGGAACTAATGCGATCAAATGCTTCCACGGTGGAAGAATGCCTGGGCGAGCTACCCAAGCAGCGTCGAGCCGCATTAGAGGCGGTGCGGCAAGTGATTCTGAAGAATCTACCCAAGGGTTATGAAGAGGCGATGAATTGGGGGATGATCGCTTACCAGGTGCCCCTGGAAATCTATGCAGACACTTACAACAAAAAACCCTTGATGTACGCGGCACTTGCCGCATAGAAGAATCACATGGCAGTATATTTGACGGCGATCTATATGAACGAGAAGGCGAGCCGAGATTTTGAGGCAGCATATAGGGCAACAGGGAAAAGATATGATGTAGGGAAATCGTGTGTACGCTTCAAGGAGTTGGAAGATCTGCCACTGGAGTTGATAGGCAAAAGCATAGCCTCGTTACAAGTCAGCGAGTTTGTGGAGCGGGCAAAAGAAGCACGTTCAGGTTGAATGAGCAGAAGGAGTTGAGCGATATACCATCGGATCTCGAGGGGGCAAACAATGGCCCTATAGTGTGCTTAGGTACTTATCGATGGTGATCCTCAAATTGGCGGGGTGAAAATCAAATGGCCCCAAGCCTCCATGGTAAACGACGCGGCCGTCGAGCCCAATTAGGTATGCCGGGTGGGCTTCGCGGATGTAGATCGAGGTAAATTTCACCCGCTCATCGTACTCGCGATACAAGCCAGAGAGACGCCCAGTCCCTCGTACGTAAGGCGGTCAGGCGAAGCTGCCAAACACTAGCGCCACGGGTTGTTGACCACGCAAATAGGAAAGGCGCAAGGGATTTTCGCCGCGGCTATCGCGTAATTCAAAGTCGGGGGCTAGTTCCCCGATCCTCGGAGCATGAGCATCGAATTTCTTCTGCCATGCTGTGGCTTCCTTGCGATTTTTCAGTGTCCCTTTCAAGCGCACACTCCTATGTCAGAATCGGTTTCAGATCGAAGTGTAACCTGCTCAACCGGATGCACCAAGCCAAATCGACAACCGCTTCCACCGTTGTGAACTCTTGGCAATCGATAGGTTCCTGCTGGCCCAAGTATTTCCGACCATTCGTGTCGGCTATAAAAGAAAACCTTAGTGCAACGACAATTCGATAGAGACGATCGTGCAGGCTAATGGAGACAACTCGATCTCCTACGAGAGCTATCTGAAGCGGATTGCAAGCCGTGATGTGGCTCACCATCCGTGATGGGAGACTGAAGTGCAACATCATATCTTTAAAGAGGAGGGGAAACTTGCCCTTTAGCGAAGAGTACTATGATAATTGGAGCGATTCTCAAGTCCATTATTGCGTAGGAGGGTAAACCGGATGGAACAAACTAACTTCAAAGTCTATGGTTATCGCTGGGTTGTGCTGCTTGTATTCATGTTTGTCGTCGCCATCAATCAGCTCTTGTGGATTACCTTTGCTCCAATCACGAGCAACGCTGCCACCTATTATGGAGTCTCGGATCTCAGCATCGGTCTCTTGTCCATGAGCTTTATGATCGTCTATATCGCCATCTCGATCCCTGCCTCCTGGGCGATAGACACCTATGGCATTCGCATCGCCGTGGGAATAGGCGCTGCGATAACGGGCATCTTCGGCTTGTTGCGGGGTATCCTGGCACCCGATTACACATTCGTGCTTATTGCGCAGATAGGGATCGCCATCGGACAGCCATTCATCCTCAACGCTATAACTTCCGTAGCCGCGCGTTGGTTTCCTGCTCAGGAGCGAGCTACCGCTGCAGGCCTTGGATCCCTGGCGATGTACCTCGGCATCCTTGTGGCATTGGTGCTGACTCCTTATCTTACGATCCAATCCCAGATTAGCGGCATGCTCCTAATCTACGGGATCGTTTCTGTGCTCGCCGCAGTTGTCTTTTTTGTATTTATTAGAGAACGTCCTCCAACGCCTCCCTGCCCCCCTGACCAGGAACAACGCTCCCTTGTTTTTGACGGTCTTAAGGAATCCCTGCGAATAAGGGATTTTATACTCTTGATGGTCATCTTCTTCGTGGGCTTGGGTGTGTTCAATGCGGTGACAACTTGGATCGAAGATATCGTCAGGCCAAGAGGTTTCTCGATCGTCCAAGCCGGCAACATTGGAGGCTTGATGATCGTGGGCGGCATAATTGGTGCCGTGGTCATCCCACTGCTCTCGGACCATTATCGCAAAAGAACACCTTATTTGTTACTGGCGGTGATAGGTGCGACCCTGGGACTGGTCGGCATAACCTTTGCCACAAGCTACTGGCTCTTGATCGTCTCAGCTTTTGTCTTTGGTTTCTTCTTACTAAGCGCTGGCCCGGTCGGATTCCAGTATGGTGCCGAAGTAACCCATCCGACACCAGAAGGGACGTCAAATGGCTTGCTTCTGCTTATGGGCCAGATCTCGGGTATTGCTTTCATCTTTGGGATGGACAGTTTGAAATCCCCGGAAACTGGCTCAATGACCTTACCTTTGATTGTGCTCATCGGTCTCATGGTTTTAAGCCTGCTCTTTTGTACAAGGCTCAGGGAAGCGACACCCTCGATAACTGAACAATAAAGGTCGTTGAAACGCCGTCTCGTTGCCGATAGCCAGCTAACCCCTGTGTAGTGCTGACCGGACTGCGCCCCCAAACCCCTCTCCGCTTCGCTTCGGGGGCGCAGCGCGGAATAGGGGGCTTCGTCACCCAGAGAAAGGGGGGCTTCACAGCTCGAAACCGTTTGGCGCGCAGATTCGTATCACTTATAGAGAATGAAAGCAGACGCACTCAAAGCGAAGGGCAGGTCATAATTATCAGCAATGGAAAGATTGACTCTTACCAAACAACAAGCCCGTCGTTTTGTCCTCGCCCATCAAGGCTTATGGCCGCCATATGAGCTGGCCGGTAAAGCCGGAATACTCGAATACATTCATCGTGTTGGTTGTATTCAGTACGATCCCCTGAACATCGTCGGCCGCAACCCGGAGTTGGTTCTCCAAGCCCGCGTTCCGAGCTTTCGGCCTGTGATGCTGCAGGAGTTGCTTTACAAGGACAGGAAACTTCTGGATGGGTGGGATAAGAATATGTCCATCTACTGTGTGGAGGACTGGCCGTATTTCCACCGTCGTAGAGAAGCAGCTAAGCGCAATCCCGGCAGAAGCCCCGAGCCCGTCCGATCAATCCTGCCCCAGGTTCGCCAGGCGCTTGAGGAGAGCGGTCCTTTATCTTCGATAGACCTGGATTTCAATCAGACCGTAGACTGGTCGTGGGCTCCAACGCGGTTAGCCCGTGCTGCATTGGAGAGCATGTACTGGGTGGGCGAGCTCGTTATTCATCACAAGGTGAACACTCGAAAAGTGTACGACTTTGCCAGTCGTCACCTTCCGGAAGCGCTGCTGTTAGCCTCCGACCCCATTGAGACAGAGGATCAGTTACACGATTGGTATGTTCTCAGACGTATTGGGGGCATAGGGTTGCTATGGGATAAGTCCGGCGATGCATGGCTTGGAATGTTTGGAATTAAGAGCAAGGAACGCAAGACTGCTCTGTCGCGGTTACTCGAACAGGGCAAGGTGATAGAGGTGGACGTGGATGGAGTAAAGCTACCTCTATATATGAGGGGCGGGGACGAGGGGCTCCTGAAAACGACGCTTGATGCCAGCACCCCGTCCTCACAGGCTGCCATATTGGCCCCTTTAGATAATTTGCTTTGGGACCGGCGCTTTGTCGAGGAGTTGTTCGACTTTTCCTACGTCTGGGAAGTCTACAAGCCGGTTGCCGATCGTCGCTTTGGGTATTACGTGCTCCCCATTCTGTACGGTGACCGATTCGTGGCCCGGTTTGAGCCAGGGCGAGATAAGGAGAATGGGGATTTAATAATCAAGAGGTGGTGGTGGGAATCTGAGGTGAAGCAGTCGGAAAGGTTGCACAACGAGCTCATCCATTGCTTCAGCCAGTTTCTCAACTACCTCGGCGCTGATTATCTCCAGATTGAAAACAAGGCTATTGAACAGGCAAACCTGGATTGGCTAGCTTCTTCAGCTTAATAATGAAGATCGTAGGAGGGTGACTAGAAGCAAAGTTGCGCCTAAAGACTCGTTGCCCCATCCTATTCGGGGTCTTAAGCCAATCGACCTCGCTGTCGATGTTTTTGATGAGGTGCTTTTCGCTTCGGGGGCTTAAAACGGAACGGGGGGCTTAACAAATCGAAACCATTAGGCATCATGTGATTGAAAGATGTATAAGCCCGAAATTGTTTTCCGCAGAATTTCTGATCAGATACCGGGAAATTGCTTTTCTCTCCAACAACGGTATAAACCTGTACGCACAATGCGTACCAACCTTAAACCTGGAGGTGTCAGATGAGCATCCATATAGGCGCAACACAGGGCCAAATTGCATCAACCGTTCTGCTGCCCGGAGATCCAATGCGCGCCAAATACATAGCTGAAACATTACTGCAGGATGCGGTCTGCTTCAATGAGGTTCGCGGCATGTGGGGCTATACAGGTCACTACGGAGACAAAACTGTCTCTGCTATGGGGTCAGGGATGGGCATACCAACCCTATCCATTTATGTGAACGAATTGGTAACTGAATATAACGTTGAAACTTTAATTCGCGTGGGAACGTGTGGAGCACTCCAACCACACTTAAAGATTGGTGATATCGTGCTTGCTATGACTGCGTCAACCAACTCGCACATCAATAAGCTTCGTTTCAACGGAATGGATTATGCTCCTGCGGCCAGCTTTGATCTCTTGCTCCAAGCCTATAATGCCGCTAATGCGCGTGGGATCAACGTGCAAGTAGGAGGTATTTTCTCTAGTGATACGTTCTACAATCACGATCCTGATTGGTGGAAAATATGGTCCGAGTATGGCGCCCTTGTCTGTGAAATGGAGTCAAACGGTCTTTACACACTCGGCGCGAAGTACAAGATTTCAACACTCTCGATCTTAACCGTGAGTGATAGCCTGGTTACGGGTGAATCATCAACTGCCGAGCAACGCGAAAAGAGTTTTACACAGATGGCCGAAATTGCATTGGAGATTGCAACCTAATCGAATTTTCCGAAGAGATTTTCCAGGGGTCAGCGACGAATTCTAATGCCGTTTATCATCAACAATGATTTACTCACACAAACTCGCACCACTCTATATGGACGAGACCGGCTCTATTGGGTTGTCGGCGGTGCCGGCTCCGGTAAGACAACCATCTGCCGAGCGCTATCCGCCAGATTTGATATTCCTGTCTACGACATGGACGCCCATATCTACGGAGCATACCACAGCCGATTTACACAGAAACGTCACCCAGTTAACAGGGCGTGGTCAACAGCTCGAGACGCATTGGCATGGTTGCTCGATATGTCCTGGGACGAGTTCGATAGTTTCAATCAAGCGGCGCTTCCTGAATATTTGGACTTGCTGTCCAAAGACCTGAACGCCACCAAGTCTAACGCTAGCGTATTGATCGATGG
>Ga0315550_1000893_pt1 | contig 18391 bp, 21 predicted proteins | sample SalMarSW160190MG_2_FD_203100 | JGI IMG/M metagenome (GOLD analysis project Ga0315550, IMG submission 203100) | Salt marsh sediment microbial communities from the Plum Island Ecosystem LTER, Massachusetts, United States - Salt Marsh Sediment SW1601-90 ... | reverse complement strand
CGGCTCCAGGCCGAGGGGAAGCGGGTAGGGATGGTGGGGGACGGGATCAACGATGCCCCTGCCCTGGCCCAGGCCGACGTGGGTATCGCCATCGGGACGGGTACCGATGTGGCCATGGAGTCGGCGGATATCACCCTGATCAGCGGCGACCTCAAGGGTGTGGTCACGGCCATCGCCCTGAGCAAGGCCACCATCCGCAACATCAAACAGAACCTGTTTTGGGCCTTCGCGTACAATACCATCCTGATCCCCGTGGCTGCCGGTGTCCTCTTCCCGTTCTTCGGGATCCTGCTCAGCCCCATCTTTGCGGCGGCGGCCATGGGACTCTCATCAGTCACGGTGGTGAGCAATGCCCTGCGGTTGCGGAGGTTCAAGCCGCCGGCCATCACGGCAGGAACAACGGCGCATACAGAGATTACCCGCGCTTCTTTAAAAGCAGAGAGAAAGGAGGTGAAGACTATGGCTATTGATCCCGTATGTAAGATGGAGGTGGATGAGAAGAAGGCGGCAGCGCAGTACGAATACAAGGGGAAGAAGTACTACTTTTGTGCAGTGGGGTGTAAGGAGCGCTTTGCCAAAGACCCTGAGCAGTTCATTCAGGGGAAGAAAAACTGAATCGGATCGATGATGAGTCGATCAGAAGAAAAAGAGAGGAAGTTATGAAAAGATTGGTACTGATTTTAGCGGTGGTAATCATTGGAGGGGTGTTTCTCTTTTTCATCGAGGGGAATGCCCAGAGGGGACCTGGGATGATGGGTCCTGGCTACGGCTACGGTTACGGCATGGGCCCCGGCATGATGGGCGGGGGCGGATACGGAGAACCGCAGTATTGCCCCTATTGCGGGAGTTACATAGGCCCAGGCGGAGGTTATGGTTATGGTATGGGTCCCGGCATGATGGGACGAGGGTATGGGTACGGGCCTCAGTATCAGCCGCTCGAGAAGCCTTTGGGGAAGAAAGACGCCAAGGAGCAGTTGGACAATTACGTGCAATCCACACGCAATCCGGACCTGAAGGTTGGGAAGATTACGGAAAAGGATGCCTATTTTGAAGGAGAGATCCTGACCAAGAAGGGTGTTCTGGTGGATACGATTATCGTGGACAAGAATACGGGCTGGATGAGCTCCGCGATGAGAGGCGGCCCCGGAAGAGGTCCTGGCGGAGGATATCACGGTTACGGCATGGGACCGGGGATGATGGGTCCCGGCTATGGTTACGGTATGATGGGTGGGGGGTATCAAGGGCATGGGTCCCGATACGGTTCTCCATCTGGACCGCAATATCAGCAGCCGCAGAAACCCCTGGCAGAGAAGGATGTGAAGGCGATGCTGGAGAACTACGTGCAGTCCACGCGCAATCCCAACCTGAAGGTGGGGAAGATCGTGGAAAAGGACGCCTACTTTGAGGCCGAGATCCTGACCAAAGATAATGCTTTGGTGGATAAAATTCTTGTAGACAAGAATACGGGCTGGATGAGATCCGTATATTAACTTAACAATCAACCGAAGGCATCCAGAGGCGATGAACCTCTAGATGCCCTTTGACCAAAGGAGGATGGAGATGATTAAGAAGAGTTATGTGGCGTTGGTTGTCACTTTAGGATTCCTCGCGAGTATGGCCACGGATGTGTTTGCCCAATGGCGCGGCTATGACTGGGGACATGGGCCCGGGATGATGGGGGGATATGGTGGGGGATGGTTCGGGTCTATCATCATGGTCGCCTTTTGGATCGCCGTGGTCGTGGGGATTATTTTTCTGATCCGGTGGTTGGTGACAACGACGGGTGCAGGAAGCCAGGGGGGTAGATCAGAGGAGTCGGCCCTGGAGATCCTCAAAAAAAGATATGCACGAGGCGAGATCGACAAGAAGGAGTTCGAGGCGAAGAAGAAGGACCTCATTTAATATTGCCGTGAACATACAAGGAGAGATGACGTGAAAGTTACGAGAAGGCAATTTTTAAAGACCGCCGTGGGGGCGGCCGTGGCTGCCGGTATGCCGGCTTTTCCTCTGCGTTCCGCCCTTGCCCAGCCGAAGACGGCGGTGAGGGAGTTTCGCTTTTCGGCATCCCCGGCCCGGGTGAACCTCGGGGCCGGTCCCGATTTTATCGCGTGGACCTATAACGGGCAGGTGCCCGGACCGGAGATCCGTGCCCGCGAGGGCGAGATCATACGGGTTGTCCTGAAAAACTTTCTGCCGGAAGGGACAACCATCCACTGGCACGGCGTGCCCGTGCCGAACGCCATGGATGGCGTTCCCAATGTTACCCAGAAACCCGTGATGCCGGGTGAGACCTTCGTGTATGAGTTCGAGGCCAGGCCCGCGGGGAGCTATATGTATCACTCCCATGTCCACTATCAACTCGATCAGGGGCTGTATGGTCCCCTCATCATTGAGCCATCCCGCCCGCAGGGCGCCTATGATCGTGAGTATACGTTGGTGCTGGAAGACTGGGTCATGAGGGACGGGGGTGGCGTTGCCGACACAGAGCGGCGCCCTCCTATGGGTATGGGGGGTATGATGGGCGGTATGAGGAGAGGCAGAGGGGGGTCAGCGTCCGGCGACGGTCCGCTCCTGGAGCCCGTTTACGATGGCTATGCGGTCAATGGCAGGGTTGGGCCTGCAATACAACCCCTTGAGGTGGGCAAGGGGGAACGGGTGAAGCTGCGGCTTATCAATCCATCATCCGCTACCATCTATGACCTCCGTCTGGCCGGCCATACGTTGACGATCACCCACACGGATGGCAGACCTATTAAGCCGATAAAGACCGACGTCCTGCGCATCGGCATGGGTGAGCGCTATGATGTGGAGTTTGTAGCCGATAATCCGGGTACCTGGTTTTTAGGGGCAGCCGACAAGGGCTTCGGCGAGGGGCAGCTGCGCATCCCGGTGCACTATACAGGGATCAGCAAGAAAGAGGCGGTGGCGCCGACCTTTCATCAAGGACTGCGTTTTGCGAGTTACTGGGATTTCCAGTCCCTCCGCTCCTCGGAAGCCTCGACATCAAAACCTGCTAACAGGTCCTATTCCCAGACATTGAGCGGGGGGATGCACTCGCCGTACTGGACCATCAATGGCTATGTCTATCCGGATTCAGAACGTCTGGGTGTTCGGAAAGGCGAGCGGGTGCGCATCGGTTACTGGAACCAAAGCATGATGCCCCATCCCATGCACCTGCACGGGCATTTCTTCAAGGTGGTGAATCCGTCTGTGCCGCAGGAGCGATGGATCCTCAAGGACACCGTCATCGTGGACCCCATGCAGCGCATCGATATCGAGTTCCTGGCGGATAATCCCGGCACCTGGTTTCACCACTGCCATAATCTCTACCACATGGAGGCCGGCATGGCGAATGTGGTGATGTATGAATCATAGTCCTTACGTAGACGCTCCGTTCAATATTAAAATCCGCAAGGAGGTATCCCATGGAAGATCAACAGGAAAAGACATATCAAGAAAAGATAGCGGCTCAACTAAAAGAGTTTGCAGCCAAGATTGATGAACTCAACGTAAGGGCTGACCAAGCCAAAGCAGAGGCCAAGGTAAAGTATGCTAAGCAAATAGAAGAGCTGCGCCTTAAACAGGAATCGGCGCGTCAGAAACTGCAGAAGCTGAAAGAAGCAGGAGGCGGTGCGTTGGGTGATCTCAAGAGAGGACTCGATGCCGCCGTAGCAGAGCTGAACACTGCTTTACATGATGCCCTGTCGAGATTTAAGGAAAAAGAAAAGGAGGAAGAATTCGCTTCACAGCAGCCGGATTCCCCAGGGGGGAGAGAGACGTAACGAGTGATTTTTCTCCCGTTTCCCCGTGGGAGCAAGTCCCTCCCTTGAATGCACAGTACCCTGGACACGGTTACTTGGCCCCTGTTTACTGAGCCATAGTAAAGGGAATGAGCGATGTGCCGCGCTTCCGGGCCATCTCCTCGAGTAATGTTCGGCCCTTCTCCGGGGGCGTGTAGCGTTGGTCTTCGGGTTTGAGTTCCAGGCGTAAGGCCTTGGTGGGGCAGGTGGTCACGCACAGGCCGCAGCCGATACAGCGGTCCAGGTTGATGTGGGCCACCTCGTCCTCGTTGATGGAAATCGCCCCCATCGGACACCGCTCAAGACAGGTCTCACAGGCAGTGCACTCGTCTGCGTCCACGGCGGCGTGGTAGTTCGACAGGACCATCTCAACCGGGCGGGGGTATTTTTTGATCATCCTCAAAAGGGGACAGCAATCCCCGCAGCAGTTGCACATGCCGCCTGGATTGATGACATTGGCCGGCTGCGCCACGAGGCCCGCCTCCTCGCAGCGGTTCAGGATCTCGAGCGCCTCTTCAGTCGTGATCTCACGCCCCATACCCAGCTCGATGTAATACCGGGCGGCGGAACCGAAGCTGAAGCAGACCTCGAGGGGTTTGTCGCAGTGGTGGCCGATCAAGTCCTGTTGAACGCGACAGATGCAATTCGCCACGGCGATCAACTTCTGTTTCTCGATGATCTCGCGGGAGTCCTCGTAGGTGGCCACCGGGTGCGTGACGACCACGGAGCGATTGATGGGGATCGTCCGCAGGATGGACGGGCTGAGCTCAGCGAGGTTTTTGTGGAACGCCTCCTGGAGGTAGTCCTCGAACATCTGGGCAAACTCCCGGTCCATCGATTTGAGCTGGTATTCGTAAATGCCCAGAACGAACGGTAAGGCTCCGTACTTTACGGTGTCACCACGCCGCCACCGAAAGAGGAGGCCTTTATCTGCCATCTGATTGAGCAGGGCGGCCACGGCCGCAGGGTCGCGGTCGGTCCGCTCGGCCACTGAGTCCGCGGTTTCGAGCGCCATGCTCAGGTGGAGGGCCATCTCGGCCTCCTCCTCGGTAAAGAGTTTTTTGAGGATTCTGATCTCTATGCCGGATTCGGTGGCCGGAAATCCGATCGAATACTGATCCAATTGTTTCTGCAATTGATGATAGATCTCTTGTGCCATAGGGTTTTCCTTTCTATCGATCCTTGCCTTCCCCGGCAAGCCAATAACACAGATCCCCTGGGTCGGCCGACGATGTTTCGGACTGTGCGAGGGTCCCCTGGTTCACACATAGCCCAGCTCGGGTGACAGCGCAATCGTGCTGCGCATGAAGGCGCCGCTGCCTCGTGCGACCTCCTGACCCTCGGCATTCAGCAGTTCGGACTCCGCGATGAACAGCCGCTGTGAACGATGGACAACGCGGCCGGTTGCCTTCAGTTCGCCCGCCGATACGGGGCGTGTCAGGTAGATATTGAAGGATACGGTGAGCACGAATACGTCGGGGACCAGGGAGCTGACGGCGAAAAAGGCGGCATCGTCAAGCAGTTTAAAATACACCAAACCATGTACCGCATTGGCGGCGTGGAAGAAATCCGGTCGTGCCGTGATGGTCACGTCGGCCTGTCCCTCGCTCACGTGCATAGAGGGGGCGAAGTAATTGTTCACGGGCGCCGCAGCGTACATGCGCTCCAGTCTGCGATAGTGTTCCTCCGTGTTCAATCGATACCGTCCCCTTTGTCGCCGGGCGTTTTGCCCGTCGCTTTTACCTCCTATGCTTCTCGGTATTCCTCCAGATAGTGCCTGATATATGCGGCGACGCGCTCCTTGGGCTGGAAGACCCCGAAGTGCCCCTCGCAGAGGATGTCCGCCTCCAGGGCCAGGAGCCTTTCCATGGACCTGCGCCAGGCCGCCAGATCGGAGCCGAACTCCTCGGAAAAGGGGCCATGGATGTCTTGTCCGAAGAGGATTCTTTTTCCTCCCCGGTCCAGGTAGACGGAGATGGAGCCGGGGGTGTGACCGGGGGTATGCAGGCAGATAATCTCCTGATCGCCGAAGCGGAGGCGCTCTTCCTTTTTCGCTAGTTTGACGTCCACCGGCATGGGCGGGAAGGAAAAGTTATACCAGGATGCCGCCGTCCGCCCTTCGTCCCCCTCCTCCACGGGGTCGGCGTCGATCTGGTGCATGATGATCCGGCATCCAAAGGCATCGCGGAGCCTCGGTGACCCGCCGATGTGATCGATGTGGCAGTGGGTGAGGATCATCGTCGTGAGCTTTGCTGGGTCGAGGCCGAGGTGTTCGATGTTGCGAGTGATCTCTGCGTAGCTGGGACCTGCCCCGGCGTCGATCAGGACCAGCTCTCCCAGGTCAATGAGGTAGACCGCGCAATCCCTCGGATCGGTGATATCGGGACCACCCACTAGGTAGATATCCTCGGTAACCGCTTTCGGACCCATTCCTGATCCCCCTTGCAGAGGGGGGATGGTACCATGTTTCGTCCCTGTTGGCAATGAAAGGTGATCAAGCGAGAGAAGAGGATGACGCAGAATCCCTCAGGGGGCTAAAAAGGTGACTTTCAAAAGGGGCAAAAATCTGCTATTGATATAAGAAGATGGTCCCTTGTTGTATCATGGGCTGTTGTGGTGCACTGAAGATTATAAGGAGGGGTGAATGATGAAATCAGCCAAGCTTATCCTGCCGATGGCATTGTTGGTCATGACCTGCGGATGTGCCGCCGTAATCGCCGCCGTTGCTGGCGCCGGGATTGGCGTTGCCACCTATGCCTATGTGACCGGTGATTTGAAGATAGAGTATCCTTGTCCTTATGACGCCGTATGGGCGGCAGCATTACAGGCATTGCAGGATTTGGACATCACGGTTGAAGAAACGATTAAGGACGGCATTAGCGGCACCATCAAGGCAAAACGCGCCAATGATACCCCTGTACATATCAAGGTGAAACGAGAGGCGGAAGAAACGACCATCGTGAAGATTAGGGTCGGTGTGTTCGGGAACAAGAAAGAATCGATTATTATTATGGAGGCGATCGATAAACACCTGGATGTCGAATGATCAGGAGGTGAGGGGATGTACTTTGATCGTGCAGGAGAACACAATACAGAAGCAGCCCTCAGGATCGCCGTGGAGGAGGCCGAAAAGAGGGGCATCCGCCATATGGTGGTGGCCTCTACGTGGGGGGATACGGGCCTGCAGGCGGCCAAGCTCCTGGAGGGGAAGGGGATTGCGCTCGTCGTGGTGAGCCACAACACCGGTTTTTCCGAAGAGGGGGGACAGGAATTCGATCAGGAAAAAAAGGCACAGATCGAACAGCTCGGTGGCACGGTCTATACGGGGACCATGGTTTTGCGGAACCTGGGCACGGCCATTCGGTCCGTGCAATCCTACTCCCAGCAGGACCTGGTGGCCAATACCCTCAGGATGTTCGGGCAGGGGGTGAAGGTCTGTGTGGAGATCGCGGCCATGGCCGCCGATGCCGGCCTGATCCCCTGCGAGGACTGCATCGCCGTGGCCGGGACGGGGAGGGGGGCCGATACCGTCGCCGTCATCCGGGCCAACTCCTCGAACAACTTTTTCCAGATCAAGGTCAGGGAGATTCTGGCCAAGCCGCGAGATTTTTGAGCAGCGGTCAGAATGATCCGCGCTCGCGTATAACGGTATGCCCCACCTAATCTTTCCTAGTATCGGATTTTTCTATTTGATTTAGAGAGATCCTTGATCTACTATTAATCCCTACGAGATGGATGGTACGGGAACTTAATTTTTCCATACAAAGGGAACAGGATGGCCTCTAAAAAAGAAATCAGGCTCACGACCACGGTCAAGGGGGCCGGCTGAGCCTCCAAGCTGGGTCCGGGGGACCTGGACCAAGCCCTCTGCGGGTTGCCGCTCATGAGCCACCCGAACCTCCTGGTGGGAATCGAGCACCCCGACGATGCCGGGGTCTACAAGGTCAGCGATGACCTAGCCCTGGTGCAGACCGTCGATTTCTTCACCCCCATCGTGGACGACCCCTATGCCTTCGGCCAGATCGCGGCTGCCAATGCCCTCAGCGATATCTATGCCATGGGGGCCACCCCCATCACCGCCATGAACCTGGTGGCCTTTCCCATACAGTCGATGGGGATCGAGGTCCTCAGGGGGATCCTCCGGGGCGGGCTGGACACCATGCGGGAGGCGGAGGTGGTGCTGATTGGCGGGCACTCCATTGAGGATGATGAGCTGAAGTACGGGCTGGCCGTAACCGGCCTGGTCCACCCCGATGCGTTTCTCACCAATACGGGTGCCCAGGTCGGCGACCGGATCATCCTCACCAAGCCCCTGGGCACAGGGATCATCAACACCGCCCAGAAGGGGGGGATGGCTTCGGCAGAGGCCGTGCAGGGGGCGGTGGAGGTCATGACTGCCCTCAACCGGAAGGCGGCTGAGGTGATGAGGGGGTTCGGTGTCCACGCCTGCACGGACGTCACCGGCTTCGGCCTCTTGGGCCATCTCAGCGAGATGATTGGGGATGAGATCGGCATCAAGGTCTTCGTGGATACCGTCCCCATCTTACCGGGGACGGAGGAGTACGCCGGGATGGGACTCGTCCCCGGCGGCGCCCATCGCAACAGGGAATTCTATGGGCCCAAGGTAGAGGGCGGCGAAGACCTTTCTCCTACTTTGCTCGATGTCCTCTATGATCCCCAGACCTCCGGCGGACTGCTCATCGCCGTAGCTGAGGCGGATGCGGAGGGCATACTGCGCTTCTTGCAGGAGGTGGGGATAAAGGCCGCCCGCATCATTGCTGAGGTGGTGGCCACGCCTCAGGACCGACTGGTCCTGGCCTGATTTTCGATTGATGTGCGAAAGAGAAGGTGTGTAACGATTGTAGTTACCGCAGAATCAAACCAATAACTCTCCCTCCCGCATCACCACCTTTCCCCCCACGATGGTGGCATAGGCCTTCCCCCTTAATTTCCAACCCTTAAAGGGCGTGTTGCGCCCCTTGGAGGCGAAGGCGCGGGGATCGACCACCCACTTTTCGTCCATATCGATGATGGTGATATCTGCGGGCTTGCCCACCGCCAGGGAGCCGCCCGGCAGGCCCAATATTTTGGCGGGGTTTGAGGACATCCGCTCTATCGCCTCGGACAACGTTATGACGCCGGGGTGAACCAAGGCGGTGAGGACCACCCCCAGGGTGGTCTCCAGACCGATGACCCCCATGGGGGCCTGTTCCCACCCCCGGGCCTTCTCCTCAGGTGCGTGGGGTGCGTGGTCTGAGGCGATGACATCAATGGTCCCGTCCTTGAGCCCCTGCCTGAGTGCCTCCACGTCCTCCTTGGTCCGCAGGGGGGGGTTGACCTTGGCATCGGGGCCGCATTTCCTTGCATCCTTCTCCGTAAGGGTGAGGTGATGGGGGGTGGCCTCGCAGGTGACAGGGATCCATCGGGCCCGGGCCCGCCTGATCAAGTCGAGTGATTCGGCCATGCTCACATGGCAGATGTGGACCCGCCAACCGGCCTTCTCGGCCAGCCCGAGGTCCCTGGCCACATAGTGTGGCTCCCTTTTATAAAAGGCGATTGCATCCGGGAGGGGGATGAGGGGGTTATTCCTCCGAAAGGCCTGGACGGTGTCCGGGGACTCCTCGCAGTGGGGGGTCAGGAGGAGTTCGTACTCTCGGGCCTTGGCAAAGGCCCGCGCCATCACTTGGTCATTCACTACCGGATTTCCGTCATCGGTGGCGGCCACCACCCAGGGCCTGCGTATGAGGGCCTTGAGATTGGTGAGCTTCTCTCCGTGTCTTCCTTTAGTGACGCAGACCTTGGTGTGGAGGTTGACGCATCCGTTCCCCTGGGCCGTGTCGATCCACCGGTTCAGGTTTTCGAGGGTATCGATAGGGGGATCGGTGTTGGGCTCGCAGACGACGGCCGTATAGCCACCGAGGGCGGCCGCCCTGGTCCCGGTGGCGATGGTCTCCTTGTGGGCCTCGTTGAAGTCCCGGAGGTGGCAATGCATGTCGATGAGGCCGGGAACCACCACCTTGCCTCGGGCCTCCAGCAGGGGGACACCTTCTTTCTCAATACGGGGGGCAATCCGGCTGATACGCCCCCCTTCGATGAGGATGTCGAGGGGTTCGTCGAGCTCGAGGAGGGGGTCGACCACCCTCCCCCCGTTGATCAACAACGCCATCTTCCCACGCTGTTTCTTTACGTTCTCCTCTTTGCCCCTTTTGCGGGAAACCGCTTCTCCCACATAACCACCAGGGGACTGGCCACGAAGACAGAGGAATAGGTGCCCACGATGATCCCGATCAGGAGGGCGAAGGTAAAGTCGTGGATCACGCCCCCGCCCATGAAGAAGAGGACGATGACCACGATTAAGGTGGTACCGGAGGTCAATATCGTTCGACTGAGGGTTTCGTTGACACTTATATTGACGGTCCTTGCAAAGAGCTCTCTCCTCATCCGCCCCATATTTTCCCTGATGCGATCATAGACCACGATGGTATCGTTGAGGGAATACCCTACAATGGTCAACAAGGCCGCCAATACGGGAAGGGAGAACTCTTTGTTAGTGAGGGAGAATACCCCGATGGTGATGAGGACGTCATGGGCGAGGGCCGCCACTGCCCCCACGGCAAACCGGAATTTAAAGCGCCAGCTTATATAGATGAGTATCCCGATCAGGGCGAAGATGATGGCTTGGAGTCCCTTTGTGCGTAGGTCCTTCCCTACCTTCGGCCCGACCATCTCCGTGCGCCTGATTTCAAAGGTCTCTCTCCCAAACCGTCCGGCTAGGGCATCATTGATTTGAGCTGAGAGTCCTTCCAAGTCGGAGGAGGTTGTTTGGAGGCGTATGAGATATTCTCCTACCCCTTCGCCCCCAAACCGTTGGACCGTCCCCGCTAACCCCGCGTCTTTCAGGCTCTCCCGTATATCAGCGGGATTTACCGCTTGTGAGAATCGCACCTGGATCACGGTGCCGCCGGCGAAATCGATGCCGTAATTGGGGCCGCCGTGCATGATCAAAGAGACGATGCCGGCGATGATCAGGATGCCCGATATGATAAAGGCACCCCCGCGTTTCCCCATGAAGTCGATTGTGGTCCCTGATTTAATAATCTCCATCGTTATTCAGTCCTTCATATACTCAAGCGTTTGACCCGCATCTTGCTGAGGACGAGGTCGAAGACGAATCTGGTGACGACAATGGCCGTAAACATGCTGGCCGCGATCCCGATGCTTAGGGTGACGGCGAACCCCTTGATGGGTCCGGTGCCGAACTGGAGCAGGACGAGGGCGGCGATGAAGGTGGTGACGTTGGCGTCCATGATGGTCAAAAAGGCCTTGGAATACCCTGTCTCCAGGGCCGCCCGCGGCGGCTTCCCCAACCGCACCTCCTCCCTGATCCGCTCGAAGATCAACACGTTGGCATCCACCGCCATACCGACGGTCAGGACCAGGCCAGCAATACCGGGGAGGGTGAGGGTGCCCCTAAACGCGGCCAGGACCCCTATGATTATAATCAGGTTCATGATGAGGGCCAGGTCAGCCACGACACCCGCCAGTTGATAGTAGACAATCATAAAGAGGACCACGAGGATTCCCCCGATGATGATGGATTTGATCCCCTTGTTGATGGAGTCCTGTCCCAACGAGGGCCCCACGGTCCTCTCTTCGAGGGTTTGGACCGGGGCTGGGAGGGAACCGGCGCGCAGTATGATAGCCAGGTCTTTGGCCTCGTCGAGGGTAAAACGTCCCTCAATCACCGCCTCACCGCCGCTGATGCGCTGCCTGATGACGGGGGCAGAGTAGACATTGTCGTCGAGGATGATGGCGAGCTTCCTCCCCACGTTTTCGCCGGTGATGCGGTCGAAATTCCTGGCCCCCGCGGGATTCAGGCTGAGGGCGATATAGGGCATATTGTTTTGATCGAAGCTGACCCGGGCATCCTTCAAGGCGTCACCGGTCATGAGGGTCTTGTCTTGTATCAAATAGGGAATCCTGCGAACGGCACCGGTCTTGGGGTCCTCCACCTTTTGATAGAGAATCACGTCACCGAAAGGTATGTCCCCGGCAAGGGCCTTCTGTAGGCTGTAGTCCTCATCCACGAGCTTAAACTCCAGGAGGGCGGTCTTGCCGAGGAGTTCCTTGGCCCGCTGGGGGTCGTCAATACCGGGGAGTTGGATCAAGATCCTGTCTTTCCCCTGTCGGGCGATCTCGGGCTCCGAAACCCCAAACTGATCGATCCTGTTGCGGATGGTTTCCAGGGCCTGATCGACGGCGGACTGCTCCAGATCATCCCGGTACCGAAGTTCCAATTCCAAGAGTACCTTGACCCTGTCGCCTTCCTGTGTGGCGCCTATTTCTTTTAAGCGCGGATATTCTTCTTTGCGGTATACGTCGAATTTCTCCTTCACCTCGGGGTTCAAAAGGACCACCTCTATTTTGTCCCCCTGGACTCGGTCTAGGTAGGTAGAGAAGATGCGTTCCTTCTTGAGGTCGGCCTTCAGGTCGTTTTTGATTCGCTCGACAGCACTCTCCACCGCCTTTACGGTCTCCACCTCCAGGATCAGGTGCATCCCCCCTTGCAGGTCAAGGCCGAGGTGGATCTTATCCTGCGGCAAGAACTGCGGCCACCAGGAGGGGGTCTCCCTCACCAGGGTGGGGAAGCAATAGATCAAGGCGCCGATGAGGACAAAGAGGATAAGTAAGAGACGCCATCTGAAGGTACTTTTCATGCCTGCCATGCCTGCAAACCTCGAAGTCTGACGTTTTGTACCCTGTTTTTTACACTATTGTTGGGGCAAATGCAAGGGAGAAAAGCCTTGGGCCCCTTGATTTTTCCATCCATTTGTGCCATAGAGTCTGGTATCCCTCAGTAGAATAGGAGGTACATGATGAGATTGAAGGATAAGGTAGCCTTGATTACCGGTGGAGGCAGCGGCATCGGAGCGGCGGTGGCCAAGCGGTTCGCTGCGGAAGGCGCCCTGGTCGCCATCGCTGATGTCGTTCCCGAGGGAGCCAAGGAGGTAATGGCAGAGATCACCGCACAGGGAGGAAAGGCGATATTCTCCCAGGTGGACGTGCGCAAGGGGGATGAGGTGAGCCGGATGATCGACCAGGTGGGTCAGGAGTTTGGACGCCTGGATATTCTTATCAACAACGCCGGGGTTACGCGGGACAATTTGTGCGCCAGGATGTCGGAAGAAGAGTGGGATTTCGTGCTGGATGTCAACTTGAAGGGTACGTTTCTTTGTTCTCAGGCCGCCTATCGCCCCATGAGAAAACAGAAGTACGGGAAGATCATCAGCACGGCATCGGTGGTGGTGAGGGGGAATATGGGACAGGTCAATTACTCCGCCAGCAAGTCAGGGATTATCGGTCTGACCCGCACCCTGGCCTTGGAGTATGCGCGCTCGAACATCACGGTGAACTGCATCGCCCCGGGGTTCATCGCTACCCTTATGACCGAGGCCATACCCGACAAGATCAAGGAAGTCGCCCTACAGAGGATCCCTCTCAGCAGGATGGGGCTGCCGGAGGAGGTGGCCAATCTGCACCTCTTTCTGGCCAGCGATGAGGCGGACTATATTACCGGGCAGGTGATATTCCTCGATGGGGGGGCGAGCATCGGAATCTGAGGCCCCCCTTCAGGAGGAGCGATGGAGCGAGAGAAGGTAATCGAGGCCGTCAAGCAACGAGCCAAGGAGGATCGCATCCCCTGCGCCGTATGCTTTCAGATCGCCGAGGAATACGCAATCCCCAAACGAGAACTGGGCAAGCTCCTCAATGAACTGGGGATCAAGGTGGTCCAGTGTCAGATGGGGCTGTTTAAGTAGGGGTTTAAAAACCTCCTATCGGTTGAAAAGGCAGCCGGATATTTTTTCCTTGACATAGATAAGTATTAAGTTAATAATTTCGCTAAGTTTCTTACCGGCATCAATAACGTAACAATCTAACCCCTAACCTTCTGGAGGATGCCATGAAGAAAGCTTTCCGGAAGGTGCCTCTTACAAAGCCTCGGAGGAGGCTTGCGCCCTTGGGAGGCTTTTCCCTTTTCGACCCCCTCTATTTCAGTAGCTCATCTCGCTCTCCACATGCTGATAAGATGCTGAGCACCCCCCCCTCGCGTTTTAACAATTCTCTTTGAACCTTTTTGGGTTTTAGGGGACTTACTAGATAAAACATGAAAGGAGGTTGGAAGAATGAAAAGAGTCAATCACACAAAGGTCATCATTATGGTAGTAACAATGCTATTCGTCGTGGTGCAGGTGACACCGGCGTTGTCCCATGAGACATTGTCTCCTGCAAAGATGGTGGTGGCAAAGCAAAGGACCCCAGAAAAGGCCATATCCCCTTCTTACAAATTTGACAAACCCGTGGAAGCTTGTTTAGCTATAGCAGCTATTACCAATTGTCAAATTGTTGGGGCCTCTGGCGGAACCGTCGGCTTTGCCCAGCTACAGCTCTCGTGGACGTATGCCGCGTCAGGGGTGAAACCTCAAAAACTGTTTATTACGGTATATCGTCTTCAAGGGCCTGCACCTGGGACGTGGGATAACATTATGCCGAGTAGTCAACCCTTTGAGGTTACCTCGCCGGCGACCACCACGACGGCTAATGTATTGATTTTTAGGCTTTTTTCCGGAGATTACCGCATTGTCTTTAAGGCCCATTACTCGTGCAATCGGATCAGGGAGTACACGTTTGAAAGGCATATTTAGCGTGAAAGTACTTCCTCTCATAGCAGATTGCAATAGAACGCCCCCCATATCGAAGGGGGGCGTTCTATCGTTCGAGATTCGAGACAGTGGCACACGATTTATCAAAAAGACAATAACGAACAGTGAAGACTTTTATTCCATGAGGGTCGGATGAAACGGCTTATTGTCCTGCTCATGATCGGCGGCATCATGATCTTTGCGTTGCCCCTTCTTTTGTCCTCGACTTACGCGGATGATCCACGGCTTCACAGGTCAGGGGAACTCTTAGGCGAGCATTTGCGATTGAAATCGTTGACGATCCGTACCCCAAACGGCGGGGAGGTGTGGGACAGGGAAAGGACCTACCACATCTCCTGGATCAGTGACCGCGTTGACCAAGTCATGATAGAGTTGCTCAAAGGGGGAGACAGGGTGTTGACAATTGGCATTCCACCACGTGATGCTCGATCTCGGGAGAGAAGAGTCACCAGGAGCTATTCCTGGCGCGTGCTCACCACCCTTGAGCCGGGCCCTGATTATAAGGTCAGGATCAGGGAGATACGGGGGACTACCCAGGATGAGAGCGATAGCACTTTTTCGATTTCAGACCGACCGGTTCTATCGCAGCCGCCACCGCGTGCCCACCTCAACGAGCGGGTAATCCTCCCTCTGCGCAATGGTGGCTTTGTCATGGCCCCTGAACGACCCGGCCAGAAGGTCTATCATGGGAACCCCTGGTTAGGTGATGATCGTGATAATTACGCGAGGCAGGGATTTGCCTCATTTGACATCTCCGGCATACCGCGGGAGGCTACCATCGTTTTAGCACAGTTAAACCTTTCCGGTTCCCTTGTTTTTGCTGGACACCCCTTTGAGGATTTAGGCAACTTCCAGATAATTCCGACCCCGTATGGGACATTGGATGCATCCGATTATTCTCGCGCAGGATCAGGGGACAATATTTATAACGGCGGTCCGCCAGGGCCCAGCCTCGATGTCACGAGATCTGTCAGGGAATGGCATGCGGCCGGCAGGGAGTTGTACCAGATTCGCATGCAGTTTGACCGCGAGACCGACGGGGACCATGCCTCGGATTTGTTGGAGTATTCTTTAGGGACCAGTTTGCGAATCGATTACAATTAACGGTATTCGTCATGGCGAGACCGGTGGCTGGGGATGAAAGGTTTCACTCGTCAGCTTTGAGAGGACCTCGGGGGATGGGTATTATCCGCGAGGGCCTCCTCATCCTCCCACTGCGCCAAGGTCCTCTTCGCCCTCCTGCGCTTGAGCCAGTAGCCGATCAAAAAGAGGAGGCTTGCCAAAAACCAGAGGGAAAAGAAGCTGGTGACGATGGGGATCCAGCTGTACCTCTTTTTCAGTTCCGCCTTCCACTGCCGTTCCAGATTCCTCAATCCTAATCCTGTGGCCTGCCTCAGGGCCGTTTCCGCATCGAGGCCATTGGCCATCCCTCTAATGAAACGGGGGAGGGCTTGGGGCCCGTACTCGTTTTTGATAAAGCCCACAAAGCTGAGGCTCTCTGCATAGGCGAGCCGGGCCTGGTCCTGATCGTGCGGAAAGCCGTCTGTCAATTTTTCTAATGGTATGAGAGATTTGCTCAAGACCCCCCTGCTCAGGCAATAGGTTCGCGAAAGGTTCCACCTTTTGGTCTGGAGCATGGTGAACCCCTCATCGAACCACCGGGGGGCCTCGTTGCCTCGTAGGGCCCTCGCCAAGGCGAGGTGGGTGTATTCGTGCCGGAGGACCTCCTCGATGTCTGTCCTCCCCCCCTTCATCCCCCGGGGCGACCTGAGGCAGATGAGGTTGCGAGCGGGATAGGCCGTCCCGGCAGCCCAGATGGGGGATTCACCCCCGGGCTGCGCCTCCTGGAACTGGTCCCAGGTGGGGGCGAGATAGATCACGGTGGGGGGAGGGGGGGTATGGCCGATATCGCGCAGGATTGCCTCTCTGGTCTCCTCGGCGTGTTGCAGGAGGTAGGCGGCCATCTTGCGCTCCGGCTTCTGGTATTTCATGATGAAATGCGGTGAGCGGAGCTCAAGCCACGATGCGGCGGGGAGCAGTTCCGGTAGTGAGAGGATGAGAGATACGAGAAAAAAGAAGAATATGCGCTTCATGGGGCCGGGAGGGCGATACCCAACGCCCTTTCCACCTCCGCCCTGGAGAGGCCGGAGATCCGCAACACTTTTTCCCGGGAGCGCTGGCCGGCGATGATTGCTATCTGGGCGGGGGGGATCCCCAGTTGATCGCCGAGGAATTTTTGCACGGCCTTGTTGGCCTTCCCCTCGAAGGGAGGGGCGGTCACCCTGACCTTGAGGGCATCCCCATGCCACCCATCGATCTCATTCCGGGAGGCCCGGGGCTGGAGATGGATCTTGAGGGTTATGGCTGCCTCCTTCATGCTAACCGAACCGATAGGCAAGCTGTTTCAGAGGTTCGACCAACAAAGACTGTAGGAGCAAAATAGCAAGGATCACGATGAGAGGGGAAAAGTCGATCCCGAACCCCCCGATGGGGAGTACCCTGCGCACCCGCCAGAGGACCGGCTCGGTGGCCCGGTAGAGGAGCCGAACGATGGGGTTGTAGGGATCGGGGCTTACCCACGAGATGAGGGCCCTGATGATGACGATCCACATGTAGACGGTAAGGCCGAGGTTGATCACCTGGGCCACGAACAGGATGAGTTTGCCCTCAAGGCTTTCGACAACCATACCAGCCTCCTTATCACAGCATGATAAAACTCAACTGTCTCCCCGCTTTTTTGTCCCTCCGATAGGAGAAGAAGAGATCCTCCTTGCAGGCGGTGCAGAAGGGGATAGTCGCGATATTCGCTGAGGGGATCCCCGCCTTGGTCAATTCTAGCTGAGCGGCACTCCTCAAGTCAAGGTACTGCCGCCCCTCCCGTTCCTGGATAAACTGGTGATGGTCCTCGTGGGAGCCCTGAAAGAGGCTCTTCACATCCGTATCCACCTCGTAGCAGCAGGGGCCGATGCTAGGTCCGATCCCGACCACTATGTCCGCAGGCGAGCTTGCAAAGGACTTTGTCATCGCGCTTACGGTCCTCTCTATGACCCCCCGCCACACCCCCCGCCAGCCGGCGTGGACGGCGGCGATTACCTTTTTCGATCTATCGATCATCAGGATGGGGAGGCAGTCGGCCGTCCAGATCCCCAGGGCCACCCTTTTCTTGTCCGTAATGACGGCGTCATAGGGGAGGGGGTGAGTCAGGATTCTGGTGTCACCCTCGAACACCAAGACATCAGCCCCATGGACCTGTCGCAGGGTGAGGAGCCGCTCCAGCGGGATGCCGAGGGCCTCCAGGACCCCTTTTTCTCCCCTGCGGGTGCAGAAGGCGTGCCTTTTTCTTCGAAAGAAGGGGAGTTGAAAATAGGTGGTCCCGCCTTGCTCCTTTACCGTTACCTTATGCTCTTGTGCCACGCAACACCTCCAGAACTGCTTCCATGTCCGCCGGCAGGGGGGCGGTGAACTCCACGGTCTTCCCCGTGGCCGGGTGGCGGAAGGCGATGCGGGAGGCGTGCAGGGCCTGCCTCCCCAGGGCCTCGATCCTCCCCCTCAGTACGGGATCCTCTATCTGGGTGAATCTCCTCTTTTTTGTGTAGAGGGGGTCCCCTACCAGGGGGTGGCCTCTCGAGGCCATGTGGACCCGGATCTGATGGGTCCTGCCTGTCCGGGGCGATACCTGCACGAAGGTGATCCCCTCGAACCGTTCCTTCACCCGCCACTCGGTCAGGGCCTCCTTGGGTTGTCGCGTGCGCAGGGAAAACCGCTTGCGGTCTATGGGGTGCCTCCCCATCGGGGCGGTGATGGTGCCCTCCGCTCCCTCCACCTTCCCATAGACCAGGGCGAGGTAGATCTTTTGTACCTCCCGCCCCT
>Ga0315550_1000889_pt1 | contig 18416 bp, 21 predicted proteins | sample SalMarSW160190MG_2_FD_203100 | JGI IMG/M metagenome (GOLD analysis project Ga0315550, IMG submission 203100) | Salt marsh sediment microbial communities from the Plum Island Ecosystem LTER, Massachusetts, United States - Salt Marsh Sediment SW1601-90 ... | reverse complement strand
TGGTGATGGGTATTCTGAATGGCTATCAGCAATTCTTCCTTCCCGCCATTGCCTCGGGCTGCTACCGGCTAGGCATGATCATCGGTGTGTTGTTCTTGTCCCCAAGGGTAGGAATCTTCGGGTTGGCTTGGGGAGTGGTCTTGGGCGCTTGTTTGCATCTAGCCGTCCAGCTTCCGGGGTTGCTCTCCCTCGGTGGGCGTTACTTCCGCGGCTTTGGACTGGGCCTCCCTGAGGTTCGTCAGGTTGGACGACTGATGGCCCCGCGACTGTTGGGTCAAGCTGTGGTGCAGGTTAATTTCCTCGTAAGCACCATCCTCGCCTCAGGAATGCCGGAGGGCAGCCTGGCGGCGATCTATTTCGCATTCACACTCATGCTCATGCCACAAACAATCATCGCCCAGGCTGTGGGCGTCGCTTCTCTGCCCACATTCTCAGCCCAGGTTGCACGTGGCGAAATGGATGCGCTGAAGAATACCTTTGGAAAGACCTTGCGAGGGGTAGTATTCCTTTCGTTACCGGCCAGCATCGGTTTGATTTTATTGCGGAGACCGATCGTGGCGCTGTTATTTGAGCGCGGCTTCTTTACGGCGGAATCGACGGAGTTGGTCGCGTGGGCATTGCTTTGGTATGCGTTCGGACTGGTAGGACACGCAATCCTAGAAGTGGTCGTGCGCGCGTTTTATGCCATGTACGATACACGGACCCCTGTTACAGTCGGCGTGATAGCGATGTCGTTGAATGTGGTTTTTAGTATAGTTTTCGCGACGATATTTTCGCGCCTCGGCTTGCCTCCACACGGTGGTCTCGCGCTGGCGAATTCTTTAGCAACAGCGCTTGAGGTAGTCGCTCTAGTACTGCTAATAAGGAAACGTTTGGGTGGGCTTGGTTTGCGGCGACTTCAGCGGGGGATTATTGGTTCCGTCGCGGCTTCGGTGGTAATGGGCGGAGGGCTATGGCTCTGGATTGGGATCACGGCTGGAGCAAGTGTGTGGCTGAGCGGAGTGGGTGGGGTGCTTCTGGGGGCGAGCGTTTACTGGGCGCTAGCTTTCGTTATAGGTGTGCCAGAGGCGCGGCAGTTACCGCGGATGGTTTTAAGCCGTAGGTTATGACCCCCATAAACTATAGACAATCTGAGCGACGGCTATCCCCAATACTGCGCCGATAAAAGCTTCCAGGGGCGAATGACCCAAGACCTCGCGGAGCTTCCCCTGGCTGCGGGCAGGATGCCCCTCAATAAAATCCTTGATGATGGAGTTGATGATTTCAGCGTGCTGGCCAGCCTGGCGACGGATGCCGGTTGCGTCGTAAATCACGATCATCGACAGAACGACCGACATGGCAAAGAGGGGTGTATCAAAACCGCCTGTGAGCCCTATGCCGTGTGCGGCTGCAGTAACGAGCGCGGAATGTGAGGAGGGCATACCTCCGGCGCGCAGCAGTAGAGACCAGTCCCAAGAACGAGTACGTTTGTACTCGATCGATAACTTGAAAGTCTGTGCGCCGCTCCATGCCAGCAATGCGCCGATTAAGACTCGATTTTGAAAGACCTCCACTGGATTCAACTACATGTCCTCGAGTTCTAGGTCGACCTCAACGAGTTCGCCGGATTCGTCCCGCGTGAGCTGCCGCAGTCTTAGCAGGGCTTCCTCTAGGAGTTCGCTGCAGCGACCGCTCAGAGCCTGGCCTCGCTCAAAGAGAGCCAGGGAATCTTTTAACGGCAATTCGCCGCTCTCCATTTTCTCAACGACTGACTGTAACTCCTTAAAGGCTTCTTCGTAACTCATCTTCTCAATCATTTTTTTCTTCGGCATTTCTCCTCCTCGCCTGATGGGTGGCGGGTATGGTTTTAAAGGGCTTGATCCGGGGCAGTAATATGGAAGATGTGGCCCATCTTTCTTGTCCAGCGTTTATTCATTAAGTTGGTCTCGGGTTTCTGCGTTGAAGGTCCCATCTTGCACTTGAATCTGCAATGGGTCGCCTGAGCTGACCTGTGTTATGGAACGGACTAACTGGCCGTTCTCGGCCAGGGTAACAACAGCGTAGCCCCGGGCAAGCACTGCGTTCGGGCCAACAGCGCGTAAGGTTTTCTCTAAGCTCGTGATCGCAGCCTGAGAGAGAGCCATTCTGTGTAAGATTGCAGTTCTAGCGCGGGACGTGAACTCATCGAGTCTTTGCTGTTTGTTGGCAACATGAGCGAGTGGGGATGCCAATTTCAGACGGGTGGACCACATTTTGAGCGATTGACGAAGCTGATAAAGGTGCTCGCGGAAAAGCTGATTGAGATCGGAGCGTTGGAAAGCGAGGTCCTCACGTAAAAGCACCCGGTCTGGCGTGGCGACCTCCGCGGCGGTAGAAGGAGTCGGCGCACGAACGTCGGCGGCGAAATCGGCCAGGATGACATCCGTCTCATGACCAATCCCGGTGACCACGGGAACTATGGAGTGGGCAATGGCACGCACCACATCCTCGTGGTTAAAGGTCCAAAGATCCTCCATGGAACCACCACCGCGGATGAGCAATAGTACGTCGGAGCGGCCATCCTGATTGAGTGTTTCCAATGCATTAACGATGCCGGCAGGCGCGTCGTCCCCCTGTACTTTGGAAGGAGATAGGAGCAAGGTTACGAGCGGGAAGCGGCGGCGCAGAACATTCACGACGTCGCGCAGCGCTGCACCGGTGGGAGATGTGACCACGCCTATGGTTTTTGGCCACTCTGGGAGCGGCTGCTTTCGCTCTGGATCGAATAAACCCTCCGCCTCGAGGCGAGCCTTTAACTCAAGAAACTCAGCAAAGCGGGCTCCCTCCCCGGCTGGGCGCAGATTTTCGGCGTAAAGTTGATACTGGCCGCCAGCCTCATAAACACTGATGTGCCCAAGGACATCAAGCATTTCGCCATCTTGTGGGAGGTGGGTTTGATGTGCAACTCGAGGCCGCCACATCACGCAGCGAAGCGAAGCATTGTCATCTCTGAGGGTGAAATATAAATGACCGGAGGATGGTCGGGAGACGTTGGAGACCTCCCCGGTGACCCACATATCCTGCAATCGATAATCGCTTTCCAGCACCTGCCTGATGTAGCGCGTCAGATCGCCGACGGACCAAACTGGGCGTGATGAGAAGAGATTCGCGAGCGTCTCCATGGCGGGACGAAGCATACGCCAGCCAGAACCCTCTGTCAACCGGGAAGGTATAATACCGGTATCGCCATGCGATTTATCCGTAGACTGCCGTGACGATGTCTATATTGAAATCGATGGGAGCATTGGATTAATGGAAGAGCCGATTGAGGAGAAAGTAGGGAGATTACTGCGCGAGAAAGGGCTGACCCTTGCAGTGGCCGAATCCTGCACCGGCGGGCTGCTCGGACACCTGATCACGAATGTGCCCGGCTCATCGGAGTACTTTCGCGGCGGGGTCGTGGCTTACGCCTACGGAGCCAAGGAGCGGTTGCTGGGGGTTCGGCATAAAACGCTCTACGAGTTCGGCGCGGTCAGCGAAGAAACAGCGCGGGAGATGGCGCGCGGGGCGCGTCGGGCACTCAGCGCAGATATTGGGCTGTCGGTCACAGGAATTGCCGGACCCGGTGGAGGTATGCCGGACAAACCAGTAGGGTTAACCTGGTCCGTTGTGAGCGCGCGCGAAGGCGACTGGGCGGAGCGCAATGTGTGGACCGGCGACCGGGAGGGGAATAAATCGGCCTCCGCCATCGGGACCCTGGCTCTGTTGCTCAAGGTACTGGAGATGAATATTGAGTGACATAATCCAGGTCGAGGCACGCTTTGGCGAAGAGGGCGAGATTCTCCCTCTAGTGTTTGTGTGGGAGGAGCACCGCTTCCCAGTTCTAGCGCTGGGGCGGCAGTGGCAGGAAGGGGATTCTCACCATTTCCTGGTTATGACCTCTGGCGAGAAGGTGTTTGAGATCACCTTCAATGAAGATGATGGGAGCTGGTGCATAGCACGAAGCCCCGCGGAATTTATGTTTAATCGAATGGCTGTGTAAGCACGAGGTTTTGAGATTCGCAATCGTTATTCGTAAATTGAAGAAAATTAAAAAAAACAAGCAGGGCACCCCAAGGGAGATGCCCGGCTGCTCTTTGGACTTACCGCAACTAATTCAAATAATCTCGCAATTGGCGGGCTCGACGCGGGTGGCGTAAACGCCGCAAAGCCTTGCCTTCAATCTGGCGAATGCGTTCTCGGGTTAGGCCGAATTTCTGGCCGACTTCCTCCAGAGTGCAGGGGCGACCGCTGTGCAGGCCGAAGCGCAGCCGCAGAATACGCGCTTCGCGCGGGCTCAAGGTCGCCAGGACTTCTTCGATCTTGTCGCGCAACAGATTCTGGTAGGCCGTTTGTGTTGGTGTTGGGGCAGAATCATCTTCAACAAAGGATCCGAGCTCGGTGTCCTCATCCTCACCAACGGGTGTTTCGAGTGAGAGTGGACGCCAGGATACCCGCATCATCCATTGGACCTTGCGCGAGTCGATTTCCATAGCCTCGGCGATTTCTTCCGGTGTGGGTTTGTGACCGATGTTCTGTTCAAGTTGTCTGGCGATCTTATATAGGCGGCGGATTCGGTCAGACATATGAACCGGAACGCGGATTGTGCGCCCCTGGTCTGCGATCGCCCGTGTGATCGTCTGGCGAATCCACCAGGTCGCGTAGGTGCTGAAACGGTAGCCGCGGTGGTAGTCAAATTTTTCCACTGCCTTCATCAGTCCCAAGTTGCCCTCCTGGATCAAATCAAGGAAGGGAACGCCGCGGCCCATGTATCTTTTTGCAATGCTCACGACCAAACGTGTATTGGCTTTGATGAGGTGATCGCGCGCCGCCCGAGCGTCCTGGATATACCCATTGAGTTCAGTGCGCTTCTGGGCGGTCAGTTTTCCATTTGGGTTCACTAATTCGTCTTCGGAGAAGTTGCCACGCTCGATGCGTTGGGCGAGGTCGATCTCCTGCTCTGTTGTGAGCAGCGGAACGCGCGCCATTTCCTTCAGGTATAGCCCAACGGTGTCATCGCTGGAGATAGCGCTTAGATCGAAGGGCTGCTGCACATCATCCGCTTCAACATCCTGAAGCAGATGCTGGGGGACTTGAGCGAGGTCTTCATAAACCTCAATACCCGCGGTGCGAAAGAAGGTTTGCAGGCGCTCTAACCGGTCTTCTGAATCTTCAACCTCTGGAAACACGGTAGCGATGTCCTCTGTGATGATGTAGCCTTGGAAGTCCCCCTTTTCAATCAGGGCAGCAAAGGCTTCCCGTTTATCCCACCGATCCTTTGAAACGCTCATTCACACTCTCCTGACGACTCCGCGAGACGCGGGCTTAAAGAGGTCGGAATGTAGAACTGATTCGCCGTCAACCCCCTGGATGTTACGGGAGCAGTGTCTTTAACACCGCAAGCCGCGGATCAATATCCTCCTCCGGGTGGCTTTGGTGTTCTTCTGTAATTACTTCACCGCATACTGGGCATAAGCCCATACATTCGATCCGACAGATGGGTTGAATAGGTATGTCGAGGAGAAAGTTCTCTCTGAGGATCGGGCCGAGGTCTAGAATTGCATCATCGGAGATGGTGAGATGAGGGTCGCTAGTTGCCTTGGGGGGGTAGTCGAAGAGCTCGTCGAGGTCTGCGCTCAGGACTTGTTTATATTCCGAGAGGCAGCGGACACACTCGAGATCGATATTTCCCTGTAGGAAACCTTTGATGTAGATACCCTGGCCGGTTCGCGACAATCGGACTGAACCGCGCAGGTCAGAGATTACTAAATCGTCTCCGATGAGGAGAGAGGGCTCCTCAAATTCAAAGTTGCGACTATCTCCGACATTCTTGTTAAGCAAGAATCCGACATTAAGCCGCAACAGGTGAAACTTAGTCAGGTTTGCACCGCCTGGCAATAAGGTTCCCAAAAAAGCGTTCGCATTATAGCATAGTACGCAGTCGAAAGCAAGAAAACGCGCTTGTACGTAACATAATTTACTGATCTCGAGTAAAATAACCCAATATCTAGGGGTTTACCCTGGAGATGATGCCACGAGTGGCGATGGGGTACTGTGCGAATAGTCAAATGATAGAGGTCCTATGACGCAGCTTCTTCTAGCGTCCCGAAACCCGGGAAAATGCCGCGAAATGCGGGTTTTACTGCAGCCTCTCGGTGTAGAAATCATCGATGTACTTGAGCTGGGTACCGAGCTGCGTATTGACGAGATCGGGAAGACCTATGCGGAGAACGCACGCCTGAAAGCGGGGGTATTCGCCGAACACTTTCAGATTTGGACAATTGGTGACGACACAGGTCTCGAAGTCGATGCGCTAGAAGGCGCACCAGGATTGCGCTCGGCTCGTCTGGCTGGTCCAGGCGGTTCAGACGCCGACCGTCGAAACCACTTGCTCTCCATGCTGGGATCGCATCCACGCCCGTGGACAGCACGCTTTCGATGTGTAGTCGCCCTTGCCGGACCGGATGGGGGGATCGACTTGGCTGAGGGTGCGTGTGAGGGAGAGATCATCCCCACCGAGCGCGGTGATGGTGGATTTGGCTACGACCCGATTTTCTTGGTCGAAGGAATGGATCGGACGATGGCAGAGATCAGCGCCGAGGAAAAAAATCGAGTAAGCCACCGGGCGCGTGCCGTACAGGCTTTATTTCCCACCCTGATATTGAGATTAGGGGTTTAGCGAAATTCGAATGGAATTAGGTCTCCAAATCTGGGGTGATGGGAGATCTTCCCAACAGAATATTTATAGCCGCCGCTTGCGAGTATAACCCGTTCAAAAATGGAGCGCACAAGGACATAACTACATCCTTGCCAGAAAATTTTTAACCGCCTCGGCAACTTCCAGAGGACGTTCAAGCATGACCATGTGGCCGGCGCCCTCTATGAGCACTAGCGTGGATTCAGGAATGTGCTCGTCCAAATAACGGGCGTACTTCAAGGGCGTCAGGCGATCCTGTTCGCCGCAAAGAATGAGTGATGGGATCTGAATCTCCGCGAGGCGGTCGAGGATGTCAAACTGGTTGCAGGCTGTGAAATCCCCATGGATGACCTCGGACTGAATCTCCATCATGCGCATCTTCGCCAGGGCAACGAGTTTTTCAGGTGTTTGATCGGCGAAAGACCAGGCGGTGACAACTTCCACGGTTTCTTTTAACCGGTCTGGATCGGCGCTAGCTTGGAGGATCTCCTCGGTAACGCGCAAACGCCCGCCAGTGCCCACCAAGACGAGTCCGGCAACGCGGTCCGGCTCCTCTAACGCGGCGGTCATGGCGATTGCGCCGCCCATCGAGTGCCCTGCCAGCACCGCACTTTCGATCCTCTGCTCATCGAGCCACTCGACAACCCGCTTCACATATCCATTGATGGTCGTCTCCCCATTCCCGGGTGAGTCGCCATGTCCCGGAAGGTCCAAACCGAAAACGCGATAATTCGGAAGGCGTCGTACCTGTGGCGGCCAGTGAAGCCGGCTTCCGCCCGAACCGTGGATTAAGACAAGCGGTGGAGATTCGGCATCAAGATCTCCACCGTGTATGCTGAAGTTTATGGTTCCTGCCATCTATTCCTGTTCCTCTAGCCAGCGCTCGGTCATCATCCCCGCCGCAGCACCCTGGCCGACAGAAGTTGTGATCTGCCGGAATACGGAATCCTGGATCTCGCCGGCAGCAAATACGCCAGGCACGCTGGTCATCATGCGGTCATCCGTAATCAAATAACCGCTCTCGTCTAACTTCAATTGTCCCTTGAATAAGCTGGAATTTGGAAGGTGGCCGATGAAGATAAAGACCCCATCGGTGTCCAGTGAAAAGGGCTCATCTTTTTTGACATTGCGAGCGAGCGCCGACTCCACCTTGCCATCCCCACGAATCTCTTCCAGGACCGAATCCCATACGAATTCGATTTTCTCGTTTCCAAAAGCCCGTTGCTTGAGTGCTTCGCCGGCGCGTAGTTCGTCCCGGCGATGGATAACCCGCACGCGATTGACAAACCGCGTGAGGAAGAGCGCCTCCTCGATCGCGCTGTCTCCACCGCCGATAACAAGAACATCTTTATCGCGGAAGAAGAAACCGTCGCATGTGGCGCAGAACGAGACGCCACGGCCGATGAACTCCTCTTCGCCGGGGATCCCGAGTCGATTTGGAGAAGCGCCTACGGCAACGATCACAGCATCCGCTTCAAATTCCTCCCCGTGGGTTTTGATGTGGAAAGGGGAACCCTTGCTGAAATCCACTTCGGTGACCTCGTCAATCATAATGCGGGCATCAAAGCGTTCGGCTTGTTTCTGCATTAATTCAACTAACTCAGGACCGCTTGCGCCCTCTGGAAAGCCAGGGTAGTTCTCAACCTCATTGGTGATCGAAATTTGTCCACCGAGCTGGTTCCCGGAGATCACCAGAGGTTTCAGATTGGCGCGTGCTGTGTAGAGTGCAGCTGTTAAGCCCGCAGGACCTGATCCGATAATAATTACTTTTTCTTTCTGCATACGATCCTCACAAGAAATAATCCAGGATGGAATTTGCGATTACTAAAGTGTTTTGTCAGTTCCTTAAAGATTAAACGCATCCACCGTCAGGGAACAGGAGTGAGAAGCCCTCCTTTGGAGTCCATAAGCGATTGCCGGTAGAGAGCACTGGGATCACCAGGGGTATATCAGCATGGGCAGAAACCAAATTCAGGCTCTCGTTTTTAGCGCAGCTTTGACGTCCCCTGGAGCATGCTGTCATTGTAAGCCAACCCTTTACGCCGGGCAATGGAGAATGGTTTATGACAGTGCCCACACTCGCAGCTGCACGAGAATTCTGCAAACGAGTCCAGCACCAGCAGCTAAGAGTTCTGATCTATAGATGCGTATGGGTGTTGTGGATATTACGTCGATAGAGGCTATTAATTAGTTTCTTCAGACCGAGGCATGTTGAAAAGCGTTACGATTACCGCTTGCGTGGCTGCAGTGAGCCAGAAATTCCGTGTCAATCCGAAGAGCAAACCGGAGAAGAGTGCCCGCAATAACCTCGCGCCGGCTGCAAGCTTGATTCGGTCCGTCTTACCCTCCTGAAGAAACCAAATCGCCGTCTCTGCAAAGGCAAGGGAAGCGCCGATCCCGACGCTTACGGGGAGAGAAACGAACCATAAGGCGGCTGAGGCACGATACATTGCCCAACGAGGTTCTTCGCGAAGTGTCTCAGAGAGGGTGTGTGACCAGGGTAATTTGAGCGGGCGGGTGCGCAGAAGAAGAATGGCAGCGGTAAGCCCCAATCCGCAAGCGACGGCAGCACTCACCCAATTCGACAGCGAATGACCGTATAGTCCTGCATCGCGGCCGATGATCGACCCAGTGAGCAGCGCGAGGTAGGGTAATAGAAGGCTATATACCCAAGGGGCTGCGCTCTCTAGCGGCTCTCGCCAGCTGCCAAGCCGATATCGTAACCGCGGCCAGGTCCAACTACCGACGATGGGCGAGATGATTAGTGCGATAGACCATACCGCTGCTTCCCAGGGCATCCTAATATGAACTCCTTCTATGACCCAATTGGCTTGCCTGATAAAACAGACACCAATCGCACAACTATGGTCAGGAATGCTCTGCCATATTCCCTATAATGGGGGATGGTTCGAGCAAAACCGAAAGCGTGATTTGTGTGCCTTCCCCCTCAGCTGATTCGATGTGCAGGATTCCATCGACTAGATCGGCGCGTTCGCGCATGTTCACGAATCCCAAGCTACCGCGTTGTTCGTAACTGGCATCTACGCTGCCGATGTTGAAACCCACCCCATCGTCTTTCACTTCGAGGATGAATCGATTATCTTCGCGGCGCAACCGAACCCAGATATGCGCAGATTCGGCATGCTTGCGAGCGTTTTTCACCGCCTCCTCAGCGATATAGAAAAGCGCGCCCTGTTTCACGAGATCGAGTTCATGAGGTAGTTCGGAATCGGTTTCGATCAGGACGTTTTGGTGGTGGATCTCATTCTCTTTGTCGGCTAACTGATAGAGGGCAGCGATCAACCCGCTCCTCTCCAAAATCAAGGGGCGGATGGTGAAGAGCATATGACGAATCTCGCGGGTTGTCTGGCGGGACATGTCCTCGACGCGCCTCAACTCCTCGGCCGCCTCTTTTGGGTCACGCTCTATTAGGCGTCTAGCAAAGTTCACGCGCATCGAAATCGCAGCGATAGTTTGTATCGGACCGTCGTGAAGGTCTCGGGCGAGTTTCTTCTGGGCCTCTTCTTCTAATTCGCTAATGCGCTTCTTCTCGGTCTCGAGACTCTCGTAAAGACGGGCATTGTGCAAAGCGACACTCACTTGCTGTGCGATGGCGCTTAGAAGATCACGCCGCTCATCGTTGAAAAAGTGAAGCGTTGGATGACCGAAGAGTAAAACCCCATAGGTCTCTAGTTGATAAGTCAATGGGGCGACGAAAACCTCGCAGCATTCCCATAGCCCTGATAGTTGTTTGAGGTCTGGATCTTGATCTGGGTGGCGCGCAAGCAGCGAATCCCCCCGAACGAGCGCCCGGCTGAGCGCGCCCGTATCTGTGACTAACACGTTCTGCTGTTTTTCCGGTCGAAGGTGCCGGGAGGCAGCGACTTCAAAACCTTCGTCGGTTAGGAGCAGCAAAGCACTGCGCAGTGTGTATTCATGACCGTCACCCGAAATAACGGCGCGCGTGGATAGATCAAGAGCGAGGTCGAGGACTTCCTCAACGTTGAGACTGGAGTTGATTTCCACGGCCATGCGGACGAGTTCATTCGCCCGTGAGCGCTCCTTGCGCCGGACCCTTTCTGCCAGCGGGCGAGTTTCCTCAACAGGAATACGCATGCCATCGATTAGTTTTGTCTCTAACCACGCCAGGAGAATGGAAGAAGGCAGCAAGATCAGCGCATACGTAAGCAGGGTTCGTAAGGGATAGGGCTCCAGTCCAGGTGAAACATAGGGCAGAACATATGCGCTCACCATCGCCACAACCGTCCATAATGGAGCAAGAGCGATTCCATCAACTGCAGCGAAACCGAGAGGTCCGATTATTAATGCCCACCAAAGCGGACTTTGTACGCCTCCGCTGCGTGCGATCAAGATTAATCCAAAGGCGAGATCGGCAAGCCCGCTCAGGCGGAAGTTGATGGCTGCGTGCCAGCCATTGGCCATCGCCAGACTGATGAACAGGGAGAGCAGCAACCAGCCAATGCAGAGAGAAGCCAGCTCCAAGTTGAGCATGCCAAAGTACCCGGCGACGAAGAGCGCCACTATAAGCAATAAGCTTCGAAAGGTCCACGCCGTCCATGCTTGGCGAACGCTGGGTGACTTTAGGAAAGTGAACATAGTCCTTATGATAACCACGAAATGCGTCCATGCAACTTGCAGTAAGCCAGCCTGGTTAATAGAAGAGGATGACTGCTAAATTCGAGCTTTACTTGTAAGGGATTGTTTAGAGGCACATATGGGAGGGTCCGTCTCTCTATCATCCTTCAACTTCTCAGCTTTGAGATCCTTGCCGGCGTGCGCTGAGCCAGGACCCGATAGCGCCGCGTCGTGGTGCGATTAGGAAGATGAGGGCGAAGATCGCAGTCGCGACCAGAACGATCGATGCTCCGGAAGCGATGTTGATATAGAACGATAGATAGAGTCCAAGAACGGAGGAGCCGGAGCCGATCAAGGTTCCCAGAAGCATCATGTTAGGCAAGCGTCTTGTGAGAAGGTAGGCGGACGAAGCTGGCGTGACCAGCATTGCTAGGACGAGGGCAACGCCAACAGCTTGAAGCGAGATCACGATAACAACAGCGAGCAGAACGAGCAACAAGTTCTGGAGGAAATTCACCGGCAAGCGCAGCGTTTTCGCCAATGTAGGGTCAAAAGAGAGGACAAGAAACTCTTTATAGAAAGCAAATACTGTCAGCAAGACCAATAGACCCAATATTCCCATCAATATGAGGTCAGAATTTGACACTCCGAGTAGGTCACCGAAGAGAATGTGGGTCAGGTCAACGGCGTAACTTCGCTGGAGCGAAATGAGAGCCACGCCCAAGGCGAAGGCTCCGGCAAAAACCACGCCGATAGCCGTGTCATCCTTGATGTCTTTGCGCCTGCTGATGAACCCGATCAGCAGTGCGGCTAGCACGCCGAATATCAACGCGCCTATGGCGTATGGCCACCCAAGTAGAAAGGCAATCACCACGCCGGGCAGAATTATATGTGCGAGCGCGTCGCCGAAGAAAGCCATACCGCGCAGCACGACATACGAACCGAGAACGGGACAGACAACACCAACGATGAGTGAAGCCCAGAGCCCGCGCAGCATGAAGCTATATTGAAAGGGCTCGACAAGGTAGGAGAGCAGATCGTTCATGATCCCAGACCCTCATCCTCTCCCTCGCAGCAGGTATCGCTGAGGATCAGTGCGCCGTCAATGCCCGGAAGCATATGAACCTGGTTACGATAGGCCTGGATAAGCGCCTCTTGAGAGAGCGCTCCTTCTTCCACCGGTCCGTAGCTTATTAAACGTCGATTCAACAGCATTACCTGATCGAAGTATTTTGCGGCGAGGTTAAGGTCGTGTGTGGCGGTGAGCACCGTGACGCCAGCTTGGCGCAGGTCGTCTAGAATGCGTAATATGGCCTCCTGACTGGGAATGTCGAGACCTGTGAAAGGCTCGTCGAGTAACACGACTTCCGCCTCCTGCGATAATGCCTGAGCCAGGAAGACTCGCTGCTGTTGTCCGCCCGAGAGCTCCCCGATGCGGTGATCGGAAAATGCACCCATATCGACGCTATCCAGTGCCTTGTGGACAATGGTCCAGTCCGCGCGAGTCGGCCAATGAAAGAAGCCGATTTGATGGATGCGCCCCATCATCACGACCTCGGCAACGTTCGCTGGGAAATCCCAATCGACCTCACTGCGCTGAGGGACATAGGCGATGCAGATGTGGCCGCCCGGTCCATGACCAAAAATGTTGATCTCACCCTGTGTTGGTTCGATGAGGCCGGCGATTAATTTAATGAGGGTGGTTTTGCCCGCTCCGTTTGGCCCAACGATAGCGATGCGTTCACCCGCGGGGATGTCCGCATTGATCTCTTCAAGCACGCTAACGCCGTTATAGCGAAGGGTGACATTGTGCAGGTGGATCGGAGAGGCGCTGGCATCGTGTTCTAGATAGTGGCTAATTATTCTTGGCATTTGTCGAGTCCCGGAAAGCGATTGCTTTTACGGTGCTATTTCAAAGCATTAACGATCGCGCGCACATTGTACTGCATGAATGTAAGGTACGAGTTGGCTGGCCCAGTGAGTTCGCTGAGGGAACCCGTATAGAGCGGAACCACTGCCACGGAAGTATCCCTGGCCATCTGCTCCGCGAGCTGCCTATTGGAGGTCATTCCAATGAAGATCACCTTGACGCCGGATTGGCGAATGCTATCCTGAATGTCAGCCAATTCCTGCGCGGAAGGTGAAGCCGCAGAACTGAAGGCGGGAAGTAGAGCATTGAGGATCTCAAAATCATATCGTTGGGCGAAATAGCCCATGAGCAGATGATCGGTCACGAGTTTGCGATCTGCTTGTGGGATTCCATCCAATTGGGCCAGGATCCAATTGTGGAGATCTTCAAGTTGATCGTGAAAGACATCGGAATTTGCCTGGAAGGTTTCCGCGTTTACAGGATCGAGGGCGGCTAATGACCGCGCTGTGTTATCAGCCCAGATGGTTATATTCATCGGATCGAACCATACGTGGGGATCAGCCCCAGCGCCCGGGGGGGGTTCTGGGTTATGATCCGCGTCTGTATCTAATCCCTCCAGGGTGAATTCGCGGAGGTTTATCCCCACCGAGAGGGAAACAATGGGTATGGCTTCTGGAAGTTGAGCTAGCGATTGTTCCAGCGTCTCTTCCAAACCCAGACCATTAATGAAGACCACATCAGCGTCATGGAGCATTCGCAGATCTGCCGGTGTGATCTGGTAGCCGTGTGGGTCGGTCATGCGCGGGATGATGGAGACGAGTTCGATAGAGTCCCCACCGACATTGGCGACCACATCACCGACGATGCTGGTCGTCGCAACAACATTTAAGAGTTCCCCAGCCTGGATTTGGGCTGCTTTGAGATCTTCTGGCTGTGAGAGGATGAGATCCACATGGTATGTAGAGCTGCTGGCAGCGTTCTCTGCCCCGCGCGAACACGCCACCAAAAGGGCGGAGAAGATCAAAATGAGCATTTGCGGGAGAGCGAGTCGTTTCCGTGACACCACTGTTAAAAGCCTCTTTGAATGGCTGCACCTTACGTCAGGTGCTGGCTGAATATTTTTAAACCACGCCTCTGGATCTGCATGCTCTGCATAATTCGATCACCCACGATGGCTTCGCTCTTCTGTAGGGATGTGCTGGCACTCGCGGCATAAACCGACCAGTTCGAGTAAGTGATCTTCAATGACGAATCCAGTCTCATTCTGAACCCGTTTCATAAGTGGCTTGAGATCTTCCGTCCCGGCGATCTCTATTGCCTGATTACAGCCGCGACACACCAGATGGTGACCATGACTTAATTCCACCCTGGCGTATCCGTGGCATTTTTCCCCGAAGTGGATGCGACGGATATAGCCATGTTCCTCCAGGAGCGCCAGGGTGCGATAAACCGTTACCAACCCGATCGAGGGACAGTACTTCTTTGCCTGCGCGTGCACCTGTTCAGGCCGCAACCAGCCATTGGTCTCATTGATGATGCGCACAACAGCTGTGCGCGATTGCGTGAGTCGATACCCCGCGCTTTTCAAGGTTGATAGTATCTGCTTGGAGGATTTCGAATTTGTCATAATGAAAATAATTTTCAATAAGGATAATACCAATAGGGTGCTAAGGCGTCAAGAGTGATGTTGATGGTGCGGGTTGTGACGGGCAGTTGTCGTTACCCAATCGCGCACGCATGACGCACGATTTCGCAAAGTATCCGATGAGCACATTGCCTGCTCGGATAACGCCTTAAGCAAAAAAGATAACCAAGACAGGAGTTAACGCTTGATTTGTTTGCTTATACGGACAATGGGTTGAGAAATCCCGATGCTATCAGGGGGTTGGTGAAAGCGAAGGTGTTGCCGTTGAGATATAGTCGCCTAAAAGCCAGCCCTCAATGGTTTCGCCGAGCTTCGTTGTGAAGCGAATGTACCACCAGGTAGATTCCTCGATCTGTTCAGGACCGGCGAGGATGAGAATGGAGCCGCCCTCCTCCACAAAGCCGACATGTGCACCCTGGGGGTCGGGCACAACCCGCACAACCGCGCCGGTGCCACCGGTATCGGTCACTTGAGCAGGCTGCGGGGTAGCGGTGGGGGTCACGGTGGGCGTCGGTGTGATGGTTGGGGTGCTGGTGACCGTTGCGGTGGGCGTGATGGTGGGTGTGTTAGTGATGGTGGCGGTTGCGGTGGGGGTTGCCGTGGCGGTCGGTGAAGGCGGTGGTGTGGGGAGAATCGCCATCACCGAGGCGCCCAAACCGGCTACGCCAAGGACTGCCACCAGGCCCATTAACGCCATGGCTGCGACCAGAGAACGCGAAGCGCCAGTCAGGGGTCGGAACCCGAGAGCAGCTAGCACGGCAACGGCGACAACGATTGCCCATGCCAGGTGTAGAGCGAAGGTCAGCGCAGCACCCTGCCAAAGCTCAGGCTCGGTGCGCAGCAGCCCGATGGCGGCGGCGCCGAGAGGCAGGAATAATTCATAAGCGACTGCCGCACTTGGCAGGGGAGCCAGTCGTTCTTCGCGCGCCAGATGATACGCAAGGAGACCTGCGCCGAGCATAACCAGGCCGAAGTCGATAAAGTTGAGTTCGGTATGCCCGTAAGCGAGCAGGAAAGATGTCTCTGAGCTTATTGCGAGACCACCCGCAACGCCGGCGGCTGTGGCCAGCAGCAGCCCGGCGACGGTAAAGCCGGCGAGCATGCGCAGGAAGAAGCGCGGTGAGCCGGATACCGCCGAAAGAGAGAGGCCCATGAGTGGTCCCATTTGATGGGCAAGTAGCGCGCCGGCGACGAGCAACGCTCGCTGTTCGAAACGGAATCCGATGCCGATCAGGATCCCTGCCAGAAGAGCGAAGATGAAGAAGCCGATATTCGGCGAGACGATTTGACCAAGGTCTTCGAGGAAGGTTTCCCGCTCGTCGGCACGAAGCTGGGTGAGCATGCGCCGGGCTCGCCTGCGGCGGGCGCGGGAATGCGTTTGGAGTGGATCGTAGGGTTCGCTCATATTATTGCTCATCGTCTTAATGTAGCAACCAGACGTTTGGGGTGCTCGAGTAGTTCGAACGCGGCGTTGATGTTTGGTACAACTACGTCGGCGGAGGTTAGTGACTCGATTGCCAGTCCTTCAACCGAGGCAACAGCGATCCCGATGGCGGCTGCGCGCAGCATACCGGCATCGTTGGCACCCTGTCCGAGGGCAACGACGCTCTCGGCGCCCAGCTCGTGTACGTAAGCAGCCTTCGCTTCTGCCTCGCCACCCTGCGGAATCCGCATGGCTTGCAAGCCGAGCTGTTCATCGATCTGTGCTTGACGACCGTGCGTGTCAGCGGTGAGCAGATGAAGCTGCAGTCGGTCGCTCAATGCGAGGAGATTTTTGGGGACGCCGTTGAGCAGCTGACCATCGAGAGCGAGAGTCCCGTTGACGTCGGATACGAGATATCTTAACTGGATTAAACCGCGCCCAGGGATGTTGATTTCAATCACGCGCCCCTCCCGACACTGGGAGGATTATAGCATTGGGGGAGATGAGAGGACAAAGGAGAAGACTTGGCAATATAAGGAATTCGTGCAAAATCACTTAGACACTCACGCTGTTGTCTCGAAAACTTAAGGGAGTACTATCTTTTGATAGTTATCAGGTGTGACAACTGTGAAGCTAGCTCCCGGGTAACTATTTGTCCATTCCTGAGGAGCCATCACTGCCTTTTTAGGTGACCATTTGAATTCGTAGCCATCAAGTTTCTCCCCCCTCTCTTCAACAAGGTCGATCTCCTGCTGAGAATAGGTGCGCCAAAAGTAAAGATTTGCGAATTCGAAAGCATAGGTCAAGTACTTGATGCGTTCCAGGGTCATAAAATTTTCCCATAGCTGTCCAACGTCGCCGCGCTGGTCAAGGCGATTGAATTGGGCGATGATGGCGTTACGGATTCCGTTATCAAGAAAGAAGTACTTTGCTTTTTGTGTAACCTCTTTCCGCAAGTTCCGGCTGAAACCACCGAGACGGCACAAAATAAATGATTTTTCTAGAAGGTCAATATACCGTTGGACAGTTTTAACATCGACACCTAGTGAGCGCGAAAGTTCATTATGCGAGACCTCGCTTCCCACTTGAAACGCAAGCAGCTTAAGAAGGTCCCAGATCTTGCTCGAATTTCGCACGCGCTCAAACGCAAGGAGGTCTTTTAAGAGATAAGAATTGGCAATCTCGGTCACCGCCTCGATACGGGCTTTGGTTGTTCGCGCCGTGACGACGTCTGGATAGGAGCCAAAGATCAACCGTTCTTCAAGCTCTTGCCTAAGTTCAAATTTGTTGTGCAACGAAAGCAATTCGGCTTGGGCAAATGGGAATAGCTTGAGCATTCGCTTTCGCCCAGTCAGCGGCTCACTCACCTGCCCCGCTAATTCAAAAGAAGAGGATCCCGTGACAAGCACATGTATGCCAGGGATCAGGTCTACTATGATCTTCAAGGCTTGACCGATATTCGGTATGTACTGCGCCTCATCGAGGGCGAAAAGCTCATAGCCCTCGAGATATTCTTTAATCAATTTTACATTTCTGGAACTTAAAAGTTGCTGCGTAGGAACATCATCTCCTACCGCCAACTTGTACTTCAACCCTGTGCGGGAGAGATAGGTTTGCAGAAGGGTGGTCTTCCCGACTCTGCGGGGACCATAGATGATGAGCACCTTGTTGGGTTCAAGGTATTCATCCAATGGCTCATAAGAACGTCCAATCATACTCATAATATACATGAACTCCATAAATATGTCAAAATATATGGAGTTGCGATCCATAAATTTGTACTAGTCTAAGGAGTTGCAATCCATGAATTTAATGCAATGGGCAATATTATGGCCCTCATTTTTCCATGTCTGCGATAGGGCAGGAACGAGCGGTTGTTCTAAGTGCAGCGAGATGTTTTATCAAACGCGATTTTTGTGTCACGAACCGAGGGGGATTGCTCCGGTCTTCCCCTCCGGTTTTTTGGAAGCACGAGATACGAGTATCTCAGATATTTCTCTGCTGAGACAGATGTGAGAAGCACCAACCCGGGGCTCATAAGGACACGCGAATCTAACATGTGAATCTGTTAGGAGCAATTGAAAAGCGAACCGTTTTCGCTTCAAAAGTGAACTCTGAAACCTTCCAAAGGCAGATCAACTGAATGTGCAAGAGCATCCTGGAACCAGATTCGGATCTGCATGATGTT
>Ga0315550_1000887_pt1 | contig 18457 bp, 12 predicted proteins | sample SalMarSW160190MG_2_FD_203100 | JGI IMG/M metagenome (GOLD analysis project Ga0315550, IMG submission 203100) | Salt marsh sediment microbial communities from the Plum Island Ecosystem LTER, Massachusetts, United States - Salt Marsh Sediment SW1601-90 ... | reverse complement strand
CAAATGGTAACGTGACTATGGGACGCACATTAGAAGTCTGATGGCTTGCGTCGGATGACTATTTATTGTTTTGGATTCGCCACGGCATGTTGCCGTTTTCAATCATGTCCTCTAGCACTTGCCTATCCCTTAACGTATCCATCTGTCGCCAGAATCCATCATATCGGTACGCCAATATCTCATTTTCGGCAATGAGACGATTAAACGGCTCAAGCACCAATTCTTCACCCTCACGGATATAGTTGAATATATCGTTGCGGAAAATGAAATATCCACCATTGATCCAGATGTCGGATTCGAGATTTGTGCGGAAGCTGCGAACCGAACCCTGGTCGTCAAATTCGGCAAGATGAAAATTGAATGGAGCCCGCACCGCGATAAAACAGGCAATCTTGCCGCTCTCCTTAAAACGATTAATCATGTCCGGCAATGGAGCGTCTGTTAGTCCATCTGTATAGTTGGCAAGAAAGAATTCTTCATCCTTGACGAGATGCTTGATTGCAAAAAGGCGCTCACCGATGTTGCGCCAGACCCCGGTATCGACGAGCGCAACACGCCAGTCGGGCGGTTTTTCACCCAGGACCTCGATGTTTTTGCCGAAATTCGAGATCACGCAGTCGTTAAACATTACTGGTTTTGAATCAAGGAAGAATTCCTTAATTGCGTTCGCTTTGTATCCGAGACAAAGCACGAAGTCGCGGTGGCCGTATTGACTGTAATATTGCATCACATGCCACAATATCGGCTGGTGCCCGACGGGAATCATTGGCTTCGGGATGCTTTCGGAATACTCGCGGATGCGAGTTCCAAGCCCTCCGCAAAACAAAACAACCTTCATGGTGCGACCTCAAACGGATCCAGGATATGCGCTTCAGGAATAAGCGCAACGAAGTTGCACTCCCAATCTGCCAGGTGGCGTACCTGGATAGGTATCCCGCGTTCCGGCCCGGATTCCAAGGGCAGAATCAGAAAATCAGAATATGATTGTGTCGGGTCTCATCGATTTCAAGTGCCGCAATTGCTGTGTTAACCCACCTAACGCGACCCTCTGGCAAGAGGCACAATTAAATGATAATGATACTAAAAGCGCACGCAAAAGTCAGTAGTTTTATGCTAGTCTGACCCATCGTTCAGGCACGGAGGTATCGATTACCGGACCAACTATGCTCAGGCTGCGACGAACCGAGATTTGAAGTGGAGTTTGGCAGTTTCTTAGAGAACTGAATGATTGGCGTTGGTTTGTATTGCGTCATGGAGGCGCGTTGTCATGAATAATACGGTCTATTACGATTCGCCCGTTTCTGACGACGTGCGACGCCGGAGGCTATATGACGGCCAATTATTCGTGTATTCACCCCGGCCAAGCACAACGGCTTTTATCGCCTTTGCGAGATCCATGATCGAGGAAGCGTTCGAAGGGCTCGATCCGCGCACCGCGCAAAAGAACATGCCGGTCGAGCGCTACGCCGAGCTCCTGGGCAAGCTGAAGCCCGCTTTTATCCATCACCCCGAGTCAAAGCGCCATCTGCAAAATATCTTCAACGAATTCGACTGCGACCTCAGCAAGACTTACTTCGACGTACCGAGGATGCGCAGTTCAACGAGCGATGGATATCTCACCACCGGTATCGCCTTTGCTTGGCATCCCCATCGCGACACTTGGTATTCGGCGCCAGGGTGCCAGATCAACTGGTGGCTGCCAATTTACGAGATCGAATCGGACAACGCCATGGCGTTCCATCCGCGCTATTGGAACCAGCCTATCAAAAACAGCTCCGCGGGTTACAACTATTACAATTGGAACAAGCTTCATCGTGGCCAAAGCGTTACGAAAATTATCAAAGAGGACCCGCGACCTTTGCCGCGCGCGACCGAGGAAATTGAACTTGATCCGCAAATCCGCATCATCTGTCCGCCCGGTGGCATGATTTTATTTTCCGCGGCGCACCTGCACTCGAGCGTGCCCAATACGTCGGGTCTCACACGCTTCAGCATCGACTTCCGTACCATAAATTTAGAAGACGCGGTAGCGAGGAAAGGATCGGCTAACATCGACGCGGCCTGTACTGGAACCGTCATGCGCGACTTCCTCCGCGGCTCAGACTTTTCGCGCCTACCCGACGACGTCGTCGCGCTCTATGACGATGAAACGGTGAAGACCGGCGAACTGATCTACGATCCTAACCGCGCGTAGATATGCTGACTTAGGACGCTAAGCGCCGAACTATGTCGAAGATCCATGTGTTGAAGCGAAAAATGTGCCTGTCCTAGGGATTTCTGAATGACCCGGTCTTTTCATCGATTCCAAAATTCTCGTCGCCTGCAGAGCCGCACCCACGATATTATCCCGGGCGGCGCACATACGTATGCGAAGGGCGACGATCAATATCCAATTCTCGCGCCCGGATTCATTGCACGCGGTGCCGGCTGTCACGTCTGGGACGTTGATGACAATAAGTACATCGAATACGGCATGGGTAACAGAACCGTTGGCTTAGGCCACGCATACACTGCCGTGCTTCGCGCTGTCGAAAGGGAACTAGGCCGAGGATGCAATTTTACACGCCCGAGCCCTATAGAAGTCGAGTGCGCCGAGCAGTTCCTCGCGATGATCGATGGCGCCGAGATGGTCAAATTCTGCAAGGACGGCTCGGACGCAACCTCTGGTGCCGTGCGGCTTGCACGGGCTTACACCGGCCGTGATCTCATCGCTTGTTGCGCTGACCATCCGTTCTTCTCCGTCGACGACTGGTTCATCGGGACCACAGCCATGAACGCCGGCGTCCCCGAAGCCACGCGCCAGCTTACCGTGAAGTTTCGCTACAACAACATTGAATCCGCTAAGGCGCTATTTGATCAATATCCGGAACGGATTGCTGCTCTCATACTTGAACCCGCTCGCACAGAGGAGCCGAGGGACGACTATTTGAACAAGCTCAAGCGCCTATGCCACGAGAACGGTGCGCTATTAATCCTCGATGAAATGATCACTGGATTCCGCTGGCACAATGGTGGGGCGCAGAAAGTCTATAGCGTCGTGCCGGATCTCACCACTTTCGGCAAAGCGCTCGCCAATGGCTTTTCGGTGTCGTGCCTTGCCGGCCAGCGCGAGTTCATGCGTTTGGGTGGACTGGACCATACTGACCGGCCTCGCGTCTTTCTCCTATCGACGACACATGGTGCTGAAACCCACGCATTGGCGGCCGCGATTGCGACCATGCAAGTTTATCAGCAGGAGCCAGTCATCGAGCACCTGTACCGGCAGGGAACGCGTCTGAAGAGCCAAGTGGAGCAAGCCATTGGACGCCATGGCTTGAATGCCTTTATCAAGATTACTGGCAGACCCTGCTGTCTGCTCTTTGCCACCCTTGACCAGGACGGCAATTCTTCCCAAGAATTTCGGACGCTGTTTCTGCAAGAAACAATCCGCCGTGGCGTGATCATTCCGTCGCTGGTAGTCAGCTATTCCCACAGCGATGAGGATATCGATGATACCGTGGAAGCGATTGACGGAGCGCTTGAAATATATCGGAGGGCTCTCGATGACGGTGTAGGGAAATACCTTGTTGGTAGGCCCTCTCAGAGCGTGTATAGCAGATTCAATAAGCCCGCGGCAGAATCTGCGACGTAGGTGCTTCGAGAAGAAGACTACTTCAGGAAAGCTGCGTCTTTTCAGAGCTTTTTATGCTCTTCGGCCAACATCTTGAATTTAACCGAAGATCTTTGCTTGCCCGCTCGATTGCTGCGACGGCGACATTCATTTTTGGCGATCTTGTTAGCAAATCCAGCTCCGCCGCGTCGTTTAAGAGCGCGGATGCCACTAGCACTGATGTTACTTCCGCCGACACGAAAGGCGTTCCAACATTTCCTCTCAACATTTCACCCGACAAGCATTGTCGTTATCTTGAAGATTCGGCCGGCAAGCCATTTCTCGTCCATGGCGAAGCCGCGTGGTCGCTCATCGCGCAGCTTAGCCGGGAGCAAGCTGACCAATATCTCGACGACCGCAGCGCGCGTGGATTTAATGCGCTTCTGGTCTCGCTGATTGAACATAAATTCGCCGATAACGCGCCTACCAACCGTTATGGCGAGCCACCATTCCTCACGGGCGGCGATTACAACACGCCAAATGAGCGCTACTTCGCGCACGCCGATTGGGTGCTGCGCCGGGCAAGCGAAAAGGGATTTCTAGTCTTGTTAACGCCTTCCTACCTCGGATATCGCGGCGGTCCTGAGGGGTGGTACCACGAGATGGTGGCGAACGGACCGGAAAAGCTGCGACAGTACGGTGAATATCTTGGCCGTCGCTATCGCGGCTTCAACAATATCCTCTGGGTCGAGGCTGGAGACTACAATCCTCCCAATAAGACACTGGTGAGAGCCGTGGCGGAGGGTATTAGGAAATTTGATCACGGCGCACTTCAAACGGCGCATTGTGCGCCAGGAACAGCAGCCCTTGACTATTGGCGAGGTGAGCCGTGGCTCGACATCAACAGTATCTACACAAATACGGACTCCGTCTATGCTGCTGCATTGAAACAGTATATTCGGCCGAATCCACTGCCATTCATCTTGCTGGAAAGCGCATACGAGAATGAGTTCGCTGCCTCCGAACAACAACTGCGCATGCAATCCTATCAGGCACTGTTGGCCGGCGCTGCCGGCCAGATCTTCGGCAACAATCCGATATGGCATTTCGATGGTCCAGGCCTATATCCTGCGCCGGTGACCTGGCAGCAGGCTATGAATAGCCGAGGCACGCAAAGCATGACGCACCTTCGAAATCTCTTTTCAGCCGTATCGTGGTGGCTGTTGGTGCCCGACTTCGACAATGCAATACTGACTCCCGGATTCTTTTTACCCCGAGATCGTGCAGTGGCCGCGCGCTCCGTGGATCGCTCGTTTGCGATCTTCTATTTGCCCAGCCCTCGCACCCTAGTCATTGATTTGAGCCAACTCGCCGGCCCAAGAATCGTTGCGCGTTGGTATGATCCGGCCAACGGGCAATATTCGCAGATTTCTGGATCGCCGTTTGCTGCGGCAGGAGCGAAAAAATTCACAGCGCTGACGCGCAATAATTCCGGATTTGGAGATTGGGTGCTGGTGTTGGAGTCACATAATTAGGGCGAGTTCGAGCATCAGGCATAATTGTCATCGCTGCTCGGCGACGGCCCCCAACGCCGTGGACACTCACACTCGGTAAGTGTCTATCGCAACATTTTCTCGGCTTTACGCGTTAGCAGCCTGTAGTTGCAAAGCAACTGTGTGGTCTTCTGAATTGTTTCGAAAGGCAACTCGGCGCGCTCCGCAATGTCCATCAGGGAGTGACTGCCGTCAGCAAGATTTAGAATCCACAGCATGGCCATGTTCTTCGCGGCGGCGTCCTTGTCTCCACCGATAGCGCCATAAAGGCCACGCTTTCCAAGCTGCGGTTCGCACTTGGGTAATGTATTTTGATAAATTGCATCGTTCTCGATCACATTGAGCGCCTCGGCAATTAGGCGATAAGACTGTGCCAAGTATTCCGGCCGTATGAAGTCAAGATTATCTGCTGATGTGTGATATTGCGGGATAGCGCCAAATTTGCTGCGCTGAAACAATCCCACCGGCAAGTTGAAAGCCGGAGAACAGTATTGCCGCTCGTCGTAGCCATAGGGAGAAAAATTGAGAATTGTCGGTGTGAGCCCAGAGTGGCGGAGAACATGGACAACGGCCCGATCAATCATGGCATCACCACGCCGGCTTTTCTTGTAAGTCGGACCGCCGCCGTCGCCCACCATGGAGACAACAAGGCCGTGCTTGATGCGCCTCGCCTTATCTTCGTTGCGGGCAAGCCAAGTGATAGCTCCAATCGTGCCAGGAGCGAACAGGAAGCGGTAACTGCATCTCGTTCTGATACCGGCTAATCGCTTGGCGAGATGGGTGAGAAGCGCTATGCCCGAGCAGTTATCGTTGGCGAGCGATGGATGACAGACATGCGCCGACAGTAGAAATTCGTCTTCCGTTTCTCCTTTATGTAAATACTCGCCATAGGTAAGGGATCCATCCTTTAGGCTCGAGTCGATTACCACCTCGTATGTTCCGTCTCGCAGGTTCTCAAGTTGACAATGGCTCATGCAGAACGCCCAATCCTCGGCATAATAGGACGTCCTATAGGGGATTAGTTCTGGTTGTTCGGGCAAGGTGTGAACATGTTTCTTGAGCTCTTGCAGACTGACGTGCTTATGCACGGGGATGCTATAGCTCATGACGTGCAGATTTGATTGGGCGAAGTCGACGATTTTCTCGCCACTGGCATCCTTGATGTAGGCATCGCGAATGTTCCACTCGCGCGGGATCGTCCAATCGAAGACTGCGGTCCCGGTCGGAACTTCGTGCACGTCGAGTGAAACATGCGCGCCGATATGGTGCAGGGTCTGCCGAACACCGTCGCCGGTGATACTACGGCAAATTGGGTACAGCTTGGCAGCAAGCGCAAAAATATCTTCGCCACTATTCTCCGTCACAAGGCATTCGATAATTTCTTCTCGGGAATTCATATCAACAGTGAAGAATCCGTCTCATTCTCCGCCTTAGCCTCTCAAGGACAGCTGCGATCCGTCGATTTATGCGGCATCACTTTGATTACGGTGCCGCGTATGTCGCAAATTGGCATCCAAAATGCCGTCCGCAAGCAACTTCTTGATGTGGCTGATGCGCTGGTAGCGTGGTCCCTCGAACTCGTCCAACGTAAGGCCAGACGTACGATAGGCCTGATAGAGTTGCTCGGCGCCCATACGCGCATCCCATTGCGGCTTGAATGCCGGCAATTTCTGATGAATTTTTTCGAAACTGACACGATAAGAGCGCTTGTCAGGCCCGGCGTCATCGGCGAACTCGATGGTGCAACCAGGCACAACTTCGGCGACGATTTCGGCCAAGTCTCGGATGCGGTAATTGTGGGCGGTCTGCCCAACATTGAAGGCCTCGTTGAATACCTGATCAGCCGGGGCTTCGAGAGCCGCGATGAACGCGCGTGAAATATCCTCGATATGGACAATCGGACGCCATGGCGTACCGTCCGATTTCAGGTGGATTTTGCCAGTCGTGAATGCCCAAGCAACGAGATTATTCAACACGATATCAAAACGCAGCCGCGGCGACAGCCCGTATGCCGTTGCCGGCCGCAGATAAACGGGGCAGAAACCGTCTCCCGCGAGACGAGAGATATCGCGCTCGGATGCGACTTTTGATTCGCCATATGCAGTCACTGGATTGAGCGCGCCATCCTCGGCAATCATCGCGTCGCCAGCTTGTCCATAATTGCTGCAGGAGGACGCGAACAAGAAACGGCTCGCACCGGCTTCTTTGGCGAGCTGCGCCAAGCGAACGCTGGCGCGATGATTGATATCGTCGGTTAGCCCCGGCCTGAGATTGCCAAGAGGATCGTTGGACAAGGCCGCCAGATGGAGCACGGCGTCAAAGCCGGTGAGATCGTTGAGTTCGACGTCCCGGATATCTTTGCGAATAGCCGGCACATCTTCGATTTTGCCGCCGTTTGCAAATGTGCAGCGTGAATAGAGATCGCTGTCCAACCCGGTTACATCATGCCCGGATTTTAGAAGCATCGACGTCAAAACTGTGCCGATATAGCCAAAATGTCCTGTCACCAACACACGCATTAGTCTTAACTCCTTACAAGGGTGTCACCCGCCTTTATAAAAGCATATTTTATTGAGCTGCTACACGGACGCCCGAGGGCGCACTTTATGCCAGTTCGTGCTCAAAATTGTTAATCCGTCATGACACACAATCCTATATCACACTCAATCATCGAAGCAAACGACCCGCTCCCACAGCACTTAACAGGACCCGCAGGCAATTAACGCTGGATCAGACGCCCTCCCCCTATTTTCTCCAGTTTCGCGTTCATATCCCTGAATCCGGGCGTTGCTTTTCGACACTGAACACCCGGCCTGCTGTATAGAAGCTGTACACGCCATTTGCTGTAGTCCTGGTTATCGGGGATTTTCGTGGAGGTGCGCACGCCAAAATGCAACGTTAATTTTTAATAGTGGCCGTTCATCATCCGTCTGCATTACTAAGGGAAAACGTTGACATACAAAATTTCACGTGTTTTTACTATGTCGATGACGCCTTCGCACAGTGATACTGCTAATATTTTGAATGGAATTCAGCGGATAATTGTTGCCTTGTAGACTAATTTTGCTGGTGCAGAGAAGCGGCCATGGGGAAATTGCAAGAACGTTACTGCCAACTAGCAATGGCTGTTTACCTTTGGGCGCAGCGGCGCAAATGGCCAGTTTCAAATGCTTTTCGGCATGCACTGCGCGGTATCCTTGCTCGGGGGATTAATCCGGCAATGCCAGATTTGACCGAGGAATGGTCGCGGCCGCTATTTGGGAATACCAACGGCCAGACGGTCTCGCCAGTATTCGGTGATGAGGGAACGCGCACCATCCAAGTTGATAGAGCTAGGCATTCAACCTTTAAGGTTTCCGTTGCCGCTCCGCGGCTCCGGTGCGCTATCGCTTCTTGGACAATGGATTTTGGGGATTTTGGTGGACTTGATCGCGTAGCAGGAGTTTTGGCTCGACGCTTACCATCCTACGGCCTAGAGACCGTAGCGGTGAACACCATCGATACAGAAAAAGGGAACGGGGCAAGTGAAAGTGAGCTAGCCAGGGGGCTTCGCGCGGACAATATTCCATTTTTCACAGTTTCTGCACGGGACAGCATGAAATGGCTCCAGGATCACCGCCCCGATGTTGTGAACGTGCACGGCAGCACGCCGGACTGGTTCGTCACTGATGCCGCTGCGGTCGGCATCCCGATTGTTGAAACACTACATGGGTCGCATTCATTTTTCGATCCCGTGACGTGGCCGGCAGAACGGTTGCGAAGCAAGCAGATTGCGGGTTTCGTCGCAGTCAGCGACGTCGTCCGAAAGCAATATCTGGTTGCCAATCCGCAATACCCGCCCGAGCAAGTGATAACAATACCCAACGCAATTGATGATACGCACATTGTTCACCGTGATAGAGCCCAGGCCCGTAAATGGCTTGGGCTGCGCGATGAATTTCTTTTTGTCTCGCTCGGCCGGTATCACTTGCAAAAGAACACATTCGCGCTCATTTCGGCGTTTTCCGATGTCGCCCGCGACTTTCCTGACGTGCACCTTTTGGTCGCGGGGCATCGCAACGATATCGCTTATTTTGAGCAAATAAGACGGCTCCGTGATAGTCTTTCCTCTGCAAACCAAATCCATTTGCGCGGACATTCTTCGGATCCATCGATGCTGCTCGCCGCGGCAGATGCATTCGTTCTCGACTCTTTCTTCGAAGGTGGGCCTTTGGTTTCGATGGAAGCCCTATGCGCCGGAGTGCCCGTGATAATAAGCGATGTCGGAGCGGCGCGAGAACAAGTGGGCGATGATTTTCGTAGAGGCTACGTCGTTCGCAATCCTTTAGGTGATCAAGAAGTAATCGATTGGCAAAAGATGTCGCAAGCCCGCTTTGAGACTCAGATCAATCGCGCAGAGTTAGTAAATGCGATGCGCGCCGTTATTGCTGACCGAGACAAGTGGCGGGCCGTGCGAAATGATTTGATGCTGGAGTCAATGGAGCGTTTTTCGACCGACGCCTGGGTCCAGCGCCATGCAGACGCGCTGAAACGCTTTGCGCTGAGTAAACGGCCTTTATTGCTCGCGTCGATTAATGAACACTAAATGATCAACCGCTGTTTTACAATATTTGGCTGCATATCGAATCTCTTCATTGATAATATGATACACCTAGGAGCAGTTTCATCGGCAAGCATATCGTAGAGATGCTGAATGCGACCGCGCGCTCGATGGGAACAAAGAAATATCATTGAATTAGCTCTATTTAGACTTCGAGCATGTAGAATATGTCGCAAGAACATGCTTCGGCGCAGCAGTGTTCATAACCGCAAAAGCCGGTATAAATAAGCAAGTCGTGTTACGCGCATAGGTGGGCAGTGACAACCAATTACACTGGCTTACGCGTCGGCCATCCGCAACTTACGGTTGGTCCAAATCGTAGGGCGGCCAATACAAGAACGACGACAACGGCGAGCACAGGTCGACGAGCTGACCAAATCGTTGTTTGGCTGATTTTGATCGGACTCTTAATACCTGCGGCTGACGCATATTTCTACTTGGCCAATGCAAAGCTTACGGTCGGCCGAATTGGTATAATTATCCTTCTCATTCCAGCTGTTGTGAAATTACTTCAAAAAGGTCGCCGCATTGTGCTTTGCGACCTTATTGTTTGCGCGCTCGCTGGTTGGATGATCCTAGCGGGTCTCTATACCAGTGGGCTTGCCGCATTGGGATCGGCTGGGGCAGAGAGCCTCGAGTTTGTTGGCGGCTATCTAGTAGCGCGTGCATTCGTATTCGGACCTGTAACCCTGGGTACATTTATTCGCACGCTAAAGCTATTAGCATTCGCCGCGGTCATATTGGGAGTACCAGAATTCATTTGGGGGCGAATGTATGTCCATGACTTTTTCCGCTCTTTATTTCATCTACCGATAATCGCTCCACAGCTGAGAATGGTGATGGGCGTGACTTTCGCTCGCGCCATGTCTTCTTTTGACCACTCGATATTATTTGGAGCTTTTTGCGCGCTCGTCGCAACAATTACGCTGTACTCAGAGCCGAACGCGATAAGACGCCTATTTCTATTTGGCGTGTTCTTCTCAGGAATTCTAGTATCGCTCAGTTCAAGCGCGCTGATGGCGATCGGAATTGCAATCGGCACATACAGTTATGACAGCCTGTTGGAACGCTATTCTTGGCGATGGTCCTTGTTATGGACTACGATTAGTATTTTTTTGCTGACAATCCTTCTTTTAACAAATCATCCACTGGGATGGTTGATATCACATTTTACGTTGGACCCTGAATCCGGTTATTTTCGATTTCTAATATGGATGCAAGCGATTTCCAATATAGGGGCTTCTCCCCTGACAGGGCACGCATTTCAAAGTTTAGGCGGCATATTAGATACGACAGTTGATAGTGTTTGGTTAGTCCTCGCCTTGCGATATGGGATACCAACGATTGTGCTTCTATTTCTAGCAAATCTGGCGGCATTCGCACCAAGAATGCGTTCACTCGGTGGCAGCGCGCGCGGTTCTGAGATAAAAAGGATGAGCACGGCCTTTAGCTTGGTACTCATTCTGTTTATGTTCATGGGATTAACCGTACATTACTGGAATTATATATGGATCTTTTGGGGGGTGTGCCTTGGAATAAGAGCGTCGTTGCGTGAGGCATCAATGATGCGTCGTGAGTCGCTCAGCTTCAACTTTTCGCACGAAAGACCGCTTCGACGTCGGTCAGCTGTTTAAGGTAATGCATCGATTTTTTGCGACGGATGATTTCTGACTGTATCGTAATCGCGCTTGACTGTACGAGTCGCGCCGAACGTTTGGGCCCGGAATATCCACGTGTATAATGCCATGACGTATTATCAGCGTGTTCGTCGGGAGATTCGGCCTCTTTTGCCGAAAACCGCAACACACATTCTTGATGTTGGAGCTGGCACGGGCGCAACCCTTAGTTGGCTCAAGACAATATATCCTCAAGCAGAAACGACAGGCGTTGAGCTCAATTCTGCTTTGCTGCCCGAGCTAAAACAAAGCGCCGATTTAGCCATTATTGGGAGCATAGATGAATGCCTGTCTCAGCTCCGGACGTACGATTTGATACTGTTTCTTGACGTGTTGGAACATGTCGTCGATTCGATCGATACACTGAGAAAGGTATCTAAGTGTTTGAAACCTGGAGGGCATGTCATAGTCTCCGTGCCGAACGTTGCTCATTTCAGCGTTGCTGTCCCGCTTCTTTTTAGGCGCAGGTTCACCTACCAGGATGTCGGAATCTTGGATCGAACACATCTCCGTTTCTTTGTCGAAAACACAGCTATCAAGCTGCTTAATGATGCAAATCTAAATGTTACGATGGGATTGATATCAGGTCTGCAAGGGCCTAGGGCAAAATTACTTGATCGTCTTACGTTTGGGTTTCTTCGTCATCACTTGACGAAGCAATATATAATGTCCGGCGAATTGCGCGATCATCCGGTTGTTCAAAGAAGCGTTCCCTGGCGGATTGCCGAGTGATTAGACAGGCCCAGGCGCAGCATAGAAGCGTTGCGAAAGACGGCATTTTTTTAGATCACCTAGAATTGGACAAAGATAATCGCCTGCGATGAGAAGGGGCCGTCGAATGAACGATATAATTTCTAATAATGCCAATGCGAGGCTTCGCGTACTGGTGGCGATTGCCAGCTATGGCAATGCTAACGATCAGTACTTGGAGCGCTTGATAAAGGAATACCAATCGATGTCATTTGACGTTGATATTGTTGTATTCTCAAATTTAAACAAACAGCTCGGTCGCAATGTCGAAGTTGTGATCGGGCTTCCCGATAAGAATCCTTGGTCGCTTCCCTTTGCTCATAAAAAGCTATTTGTCGAAAGGCTCAATGATTATGATTTATTCGTTTACTCAGAAGACGATGTCCTAATAACAGAGAAAAACCTAAGTTCTTTTTTAGCGGTATCTGCAAAATTGCATGAAGATGAAATTCCTGGGTTCATCCGTTTTGAAATGAGCGCCGACGGGCGTGTGAGTTATCCGGACGCACACGCACACTTTCATTGGAATCCGACATCTGTAACATCCAGGGAACCTTATACACTTGCAAATTTCAGCAACGATCATGCGGCGTGTTATGCTCTCACCCAGAGTCAGCTCAGAAAGGCTATCAAATCAGGTGGCTTCTTGGTCGGGCCTCATGAATGGAAATACGACCTGCTTTGCTCGGCGGCCACTGATCCTTATACCCAGTGTGGTTTAACAAAATTAGTTCCGGTTTCGCATCTCAGCGATTTCTCTGTCCATCATCTTTCGAATAGATATGCACGAAAGATAGGCATAGACGAGTCGGAAATGCGCTTCCAGGTCAATACGGTGCTGCAAATTTCGAGGAACGGTTTAAAGCCTGTTCCGCTGCTGCAAACACAAACGAAGCTTTGGCACGAGGCCTACTCCAAAGACTATTACGAGCCAATTCGAAAGGAGGTTCTATCGCTGGTTCCGGAACATGCCCGTAGCGTCCTTTCAATTGGATGCGGATGGGGCGCGACTGAGCGCCGATTGGTCCAAAATGGCCTGCGTGTAGTCGCGCTGCCTTTAGATCTCGTCATTTGTAGCAGTGCGGCCGCAGCAGGCGTGGAAATGGTATGTGGCGACTTCTGCTCTGCCAGCGCAAAACTCGAAAAGGAACTATTTGACTGCCTATTGTTTCTAAATGTCCTCCACTTCTTTTTGGACCCACCTACAGTTCTTTCTGCCTTCAAGGGAAATCTGTCCGTCGACTCGGCGGTGATTATTCAGGCACCAAACATGCTTTGCGCTTCGAGCGTTTGGAACAGTTGGCGCCATGCGTCGCGGTTTCGCGACTTGGGCAACTACGATCTGATAGGTATACATTTTACTTCTCCCGCGACAATAAATCGTTGGTGCGACAGAGCCGGTTTGGAAATAGAAACGACAAAGGGATTGTTTCATAAAAAAATTGAGGTCACCAAAGATCCAGTGCCCGGTCCTATGCAAAAGCTGATACCCGGATTTCTAAAACACTTGTTCGCACCCGATTTCGTGACCGTTGCTCACGCAAATCGACGCGACTTGAGTGTCGTGTCGCGATCGGTGGCTAATAGCGCCTACGAATAGCTCGGGCCAGCAACCGCACAAGGCGCTCTGGTATTGTTCACCCCGCGAGTTCATCGCAGCTCGCGGAAGTCCCTGACCAGGTCCGGTCGTTCGGGGGTGAAAACAGCTCTCATAATAAAGCGCCAACATCTCACTCTAACAACTTGATTTTAATCACTTTATTTTTCTGTTTTGGTCATTAATCAGAACAATTATTATCTCTTCGAGAGGCCGCCCTAATGCGATATTAATGAAACGTAAAAAACCCTGATGCGATACTAATGAAGCGTAAAAAATAAGGTTGGGTATGAAATATTTTGAGAATTCAGATGATAGAGCCGACACTCGGTCACATGAAGGGACGACCACCAGCATCGTCGGTGAAAGACGTGCAGACCCAAATAATAACCTAGGATTGATCGCACAACAAATTAGGCGCCATAGCAAGTCGCAGCCGGATCACCCAGCCGTTGTAGCTGTAGGCTCAAAGCCCCTGTCATATCGTGCATTGCAATCTTTCATCGACGCATTTCGTGCGTGTCTGCGCGAGGCTGGATTCGGACCAAATGCTCGGATCGCTGTGGGGCTTCCGCATGGTCCGCACGTTGCATTAGCCATCGTTGCCACCACATGCTCCGCCATAGCAGTACCTTTCAATCCAAAGCAGACCCCCGCTGAAATCGAGACTCGTTTTGATGTGCTTCGTCTCGACGCCGTTCTTCTACCTCAAAGCAGCGATTGCGCCGTCAGGCGTGCGGCGGAACGCAAAGGGCTCACTATTATCGAAGCGGTTGCCGCGAGAGATAGCGAACTCGGCTTCAAGATCATAGTTCGGCAAACAAATTCGGCTAAGCTCTCTGATGAAAGTGATAAGCCGCATCCCGATACGCCTGCTTTCATACTTCAAACATCCGGTACATCCGGCGAACCGAAGCTGATCCCCTTCAGTCACGATAATATGATCGCTGCTGCGGCAAGGCTCCAGGCGTGGTTCAAGCTGAAACCGGAGGATCGGTGTCTCAATGCCAGTCCCGTCTATTATTCGCATGGCCTAAAGGTGACGGTCTTTACTCCACTCCTGACTGGCGGAACGATCGTCTTTCCGACCGATCCTTCGAGATTTGACTTTTCCGAGTGGTTCAGCACTCTGAAACCCACATGGTATTCCGCCGGTCCGACACTTCACCGTCTTGTCCTTGACCACACAGCAGACAGGCCGGATGCAAAAACAGCGCACGCACTGCGATTTATTTTGTCAGGGGGTGCGCCGCTCCCACGAGAGGTTCGAGAGGGCCTACAGCTGGCTTTTGGCGTCCCTGTGGTCGAACATTATGGATCCAGCGAAGCAGCGCAGACCGCCGCAAATGTACCGCCGCCTGGCCCTTGCAAACCCGGCACCTGCGGCATCCCCTGGCCTGACACCCTCGTTATCGTGGATGAGAATGGAAAAGTGGTTGCCCCTGGCGAGCAGGGCGAAATCTTGCTGCGCGGCCCCACCGTCATATCGGGCTATCTTGATGCCGAAGAACTTAATCGCACCTCCTTCGTCGACGGTTGGTTTAAGACAGGAGACATAGGTAGCCTCGACGAAGAAAGTTTTCTCACGCTGCACGGCCGGCGGAATGATCTCATTAATAGAGGCGCAGAAAAAATCTGGCCGATTGAAATCGAGAACGCATTAATGCGGCATCCTGCTGTCGCCGAAGCTGCGGCATTTGCCGTGCCGCACCCACGTCTTGGAGAAGATGTTGCGGCCGCCGTCGCGCTGCGTCCAGGCACGCAAGTGCTTTCGGTTGAACTACGTAAATACCTCGGCGAAATTCTGTCGTCCTTCAAAGTTCCGCGGCAGATTTTTGTCCTCGATCGGTTACCAAAGGGTTCGACCGGCAAGATTATACGACGGGAGCTGAGTGCCTCTTTGCGATCGAAGACCGTGGCGCCGCAACCAGTTCCTATTTTATCTGTAGACGCACTCTTGTCGAAGCAACTGACCGAGCTATGGCTAAGGTTGCTCAAATCGGGGCCGCTCACCATCGATGACGACTTTTTCGAAAAAGGTGGCGATTCGCTTCTTGCCGCTGAGATGCTCGTCGAGATCGAGCGGCTAATCGGTCGGCCGGTTTCGCCGTCGATCTTGTTTGAAGCGACTACGATTCGCCAGTTGATGAATAAGCTCTCCGGTACTGAAAGTTCGCAATCCAAAATTCTCCTTCAACTGTTTCCGGAGGGCAGCAAACCGCCGCTCGTCTTTTTCCACGGAGAAATCTACGGAAATGGGTATTACACAAAACAATTGTCGGACCTTCTGGGCCCTGATCAACCGGTGACAGTCATAGCCCCGCATGGTATCGATGATACTTTCGTTCCCCCTTCGATCGAAGCGATGGCAGCAGACCGCCTTGCCTTGATTAGGAAGGCGCACCCGCATGGACCATATCGATTGGCCGGATACTGTGTCGGTGGTCTGGTCGCATTCGAAACAGCCCGGCTGCTCATCGCGGCGGGAGAAAAGGTTGAAGTTGTTGTCATGATGGATTCTCCGACGGTCAACGGACGTCGTTTCGCCCGACTAGCTCTTACGTGCCTGGACCGTCTCCGGCCATTTGTAGGCTCCTATGCAGACCCAATCATGGTCCGGGCGGTGTCTCATCTCGTACGTGCCGATATGTCTTCGAATCGGTCTGAATTGCATATGGCCTGGGCCTGGTTTCGATCTCTCGCCACGGGCGTCCGCCGTCAAACTCTCGCCAGGCTTGGCGCGAGAACACCAGTCGTTGCAACGCAAGACGCCACGCAGCCTGAGGAAAACCCACGCAATAACCCTGCGCTTTATGGAACTTATGATGATTCGCGGTATTCTGGATATTATAAGGCGTTGGCAAACTATACTCCATCCCCGGTGCCGATATCGATTGTTCATTTCTCTGTCGAATACAAGGCCGCTGGATGGCGAAGTATCAGCTCTGAACTTAAAGAGATCAAAATGTTGGGCGACCATGCGACGCCAATAATGGATGTTCGCACCCTTGCTTCTCATTTGCAGGCCGCTTTCGCAGATGATGGCGTGGGCCGGTAGGTAAGTCTTGTACCTGCTGGTTGGTCTCACGAGTGCGCCGTAATGACTGACGTCACGTCGAATTTGGTCTTCGAAACCGTTTGGGCGTACTGGAAGACTGCTGCGCTTGTGGCGGCAGTAAAGCTTGATATTTTTACAATCATCGGCACGAACGTTAAGAGCGCTGATGACTTGGCATCTACCACAGGTGCCTCGGCCCGCGGTTTACGCATTTTATGCGACTTTCTGACGGTTATCGGATTGTTAATGAAACACGACAATCGTTATTCGCTTTCACCAGACGCCAAAACATTTCTCGATGAATCTTCCCCGCTCGCTGTTGGTAGCGTCGTAGATTTCATCGCGGCGCCGGAAATGGCTGCACTCTTGCTGAATGATCCAGTGTCCTATGTTCGCAGCGGCGGCTCGAATGGTCTTGCCAGTCTAGCGCCGGACAACCCCGTCTGGGTTCGCTTTGCACAAGCAATGAGGCCCCTTGCAGCGCCAACCGCGAAACGAGTTGCAGCCTATTTGGCATCGTTGCCGGAACCACCGTACACTGTGCTCGATATCGCTTCTGGTCATGGACTCTACGGCATCGAAATCGCGAAGATGTTTCCCGAGGCTATCGTTACAGCGATTGACGGAGCCGCAGTGCTTGCCGTCGCCCAAGAGAATGCCGAGAGGGCTGGAGTGGATAACCGATTTCATATGATCGGAGGAAGCGCATTGGATCTCGCGTGGGGAACAGACTTCGATCTGATATTGATGGCGAACTTCTTGCATCATTTCGATCGCGAAACGTGCACGTCGCTGCTGCGCAAGGCGAAATCGAGCTTGCTTGACGGTGGAAGGGTCTTGGCCGTCGATTTTGTCCCAAATGAAGATCGGGTGTCTCCACCCCTGCCGGCCATGTTCGCTTTTTGGATGCTCGCCACTACCCCCGGAGGCGACGCCCATACGCAACGCGACCTCGACGAAGTAGCCCGCAGCGCTGGATTCCGTGGTGTGACGACCCGTCCACTCCCACCAACGCCGGAAACACTTATCATATTTGAAAATTGAGTGAGCAGCCCACATTGAGTGGTCCAGGTGGAATGTTAGGTCAGGGCTGGCGGTTGCGCCAGCGTGGCCGACGCAGCCGGTCGACGTAGCGCAGCCGGCCACGCAGTGAATGCCGGTATGAAGACCTCCGGTGCTGGTGGTTTATAGCTAAGAGAAGCATAATGACGATTTAAGCTTCACGGAGCGTATAGAAGATCTCACCGTTCAGTAGCTCGTCCCGTTGGCGCGCATTGAAGTTTCGATGTGGCCGTTCTCCCAGGGGCTGCCGGGTTCGATATAGCCAGTCCACCGACAGCTGCGATCCAGTCCTGCACCGTCTTGGCCACGAACTCAGGGCCATCTCCGCTGCGTCGAGCAGTGCTGGCCGGGCGCCACGCAAGCGCAGCGCTCGGACACATGCAAATGCCCTCTTATATGCTCGAAGCAGGCGCGACGACGCGCGGGGCTTAGAAGTTTCCCTGGCTGGCCTGCACCCGGTTTGGATGACACCGACTTAAGCGAATCCAGCCTGCCGCTCGAACTCCATAGGGCTTAGATAGCCGATCGTCGAGTGCCGGCGTTTCGGATTGTAGAAGCGCTCGATGTAATCG
>Ga0315550_1000886_pt1 | contig 18462 bp, 16 predicted proteins | sample SalMarSW160190MG_2_FD_203100 | JGI IMG/M metagenome (GOLD analysis project Ga0315550, IMG submission 203100) | Salt marsh sediment microbial communities from the Plum Island Ecosystem LTER, Massachusetts, United States - Salt Marsh Sediment SW1601-90 ... | reverse complement strand
CTGTGATCGATCAGATGCTCAAGGACGATATTCAGGAATTCACACACGAACAGGTTCCGGTAGGAATAGATCTTACCTTCCGGACTCCGCTTATATTCAACCAGATAGGGACAACGACTGCTTCCGGTAGTGGTTCTGCAATCGATATGTGGCATTTTTATCATCACCGTTGTTGCTGGAAATACCAGTCTCCAATGAAACAGATAAGAACAGCATTCCGTGTGGTTTGAAACATTAAATTTAGCAGAAAAATTTTCAAAAGCAAGGAAGGAATTATGCCATGGGCATCCCTATGGGATAAGTTATTAGTTAATGGTTAATAAGTTAACGTGAATTGCTCTGTTAGTGGGTAATTAAGTTATTGAGTACATTGGAGAAAAACAAGAGTTTTCCAATTTTCCTTCAATACAAATATCATACAGTTCATTAATACAGGAACAGTTACCGCGATTCCTTGAGCCGCTTAATCTCATTGAAGTGGCTGATAACTAATTTTTCGTATCGTTCGCGGGATGACGTTCGGTATTCATCAAACTCTTCCCTGACTTCATCCAGGTCTTTCCGGAGTTGAACAGTGATGGTACGGTTCCTGGAAAAGGTAAGGAACAACAGTACTAAAAGAGCAATTAAAGCGATAATCACAGTCCACATAATGGTATTGTAGTAGGTTTTGCTCATGGTTATTCCAAAGAATGACAGGCTGTTTTTATTTTTAATGGCAAGAGCAAGCTCATCTTTTGTTTTTTGAAGACCTCGATTGAGAGAATCGATTTCAGCGTTACTTGCCAGCAGTAATCTGTCTAAATTATCGATATTCAATTTGGCAGCCGACAGAGAATCCATGGCATTACCTCTTATCTTCTGGAATATATCCTCCCGAATAGCCCTGTAATGCTCATATATCCTGGTTCGCTCGTGAATATAATTGAACTGATCACCCAGTTTTCCTGTATCCATCACCTCAGGCATGGTTGTCTGACCAATAGCAATGGGTATCTCTAAAAAAAATGAGCATGCAAAGATGGTTATGGCAACTTTGATTAAATGAATTGTTTTCATGAATTTGATGTTTTCAAACGGGTTTCCCCCAATTATTTTATGAACGAAATAAGGCAAAAATAATTATTTGCAGATGATAATATATTCACTAAACGGCCTGTGAGGTTCTTTGAAAGGAACACCTGACCGGCTGCGCCCAGTCTTACCCGGTGAATATTGAGAAATCATCTTGTACTACCTGCAGGGGGATGAAAATTGCACAAAACAGGATTCATGACAAAAATCGTTTACAAGTAAAGAAAAAGCCGGCAGAATTACCGGCTTTTCAGAAGATTGTTTACGTTGGTATAATTAGTCCGGGATATCTTTAAATCCCATCGAATAGAGTGTAAAACTAAATATATCAGCATACTGATCAATACGTTTACTGACCGGTGTTCCTGCACCATGTCCTGCCATAGTCTCAATTCTAATAAGTACAGGATCTGTTCCGGCTTGTTTTGCCTGCAGTTCTGCAGCAAACTTAAATGAATGTGCGGGTACAACCCTGTCGTCATGATCACTTGTTGTTACAAGTGTAGCCGGATATTCAGTTCCTTCAATAACATTATGAACAGGTGAGTAGGCGAGGAGGTAATTAAACATATCCTCGTTTTCTTCTGACGTTCCATAATCGTAGGCCCACCCTGCGCCAGCAGTAAATGTATGGTATCTCAACATATCAAGAACCCCAACGGCAGGTAACGCTACTTTCATCAAATCGGGTCTTTGAGTCATAACAGCACCTACAAGCAATCCCCCGTTGGAGGCTCCACTAATTGCCAGATAGTCACTAGAAGTATAGTAATTATTGATCAGGTATTCCCCGGCTGCAATAAAATCGTCAAAAACATTTTGTTTATTCATTTTTGTTCCGGCCAGATGCCATTTTTCACCGTATTCACCACCACCCCTAATATTGGGAACAGCATAAATACCTCCTAACTCAAGCCATAGTGCATTTGTGATACTGAACCCAGGAGTAATATTGATATTAAATCCTCCATATCCATATAACAGGGTAGGATTCTTACCATCCATAACTGTTCCTTTTTTGAATGTAATTATCATTGGAATTTTTGTGCCGTCTTTTGATTCATAAAATACCTGTATGGATTCATATTCATTTCCATTGAAATTTACATCGGGCTTTTTATACACTTCACTGCTACCGGTTTGCGGATCATATTTATAAATTGTACTGGGAGTTATATAATTTGTAAATGTGAAAAATAATTCTTTCTCATTCTTTTTACCGCTAAATCCATAAGCTGAACCAACACCCGGAAGATCAATATCCCTTAATAGAGTCCCCATACGGTCATATTGTTTAACCTTTGAGATTGCATCAATCATATAATTGGCAAAGAAAAATCCAGCTCCTGTTGAAGGTTGAAGTACATACTCTGTCTCCGGTATAAAGTCTAACCAATGTTCAGGGCCGGGTTTCGATGCATCAACAGTTATAATGCGTTGGTTAGGAGCGTCCAAATTGGTAAGAATAAATAGCCTGGATCCGTCATTATCAATGATGGAATGATCGTTATCAAAATTATCGACAATCGTAACAAGTTTACCATTATCTGCACCCAGGTCCTGAATATACAGTTCATTCCCTGTTGTAGAAACGGAAGCAGAAACTACAAGGTATTTCTGATCTTCCGTTACAGATGCAAACACATACCTTCGTTTCTTATCTGCACCGAAAATAAGTTTATCAGAACTCTGGGGTGTCCCAACCTGATGGAAATATAATTTGTGATGGTCGGTCATGGCGGATAATTCGCTGCCCTCCGGTTTATCATAGCTTGAGTAGTAAAATCCTTCCACACCTTTCCAGGATATTCCGCTGAATTTCACGTCCACTAAAGTATCCCCGATGATTTCTTTTGTTTCAGTATCCATAACTATTATTTTTCTCCAGTCGGATCCGCCTTCAGAGATTGCGTAGGCAGCTAAACTTCCATCTTTAGAAAACGAAAGTGTTGAAAGGGACGTCGTGCCATCTTCTGAGAATTTATTTGGATCCAGGAAGATATCTGATTCCTGATCCTCATTTTGGCGATAAACAACAAATTGATTTTGAAGTCCGTCATTCTTATAGAAATAGGTATAATCCCCCTCTATGAATGGGGTAGAAAATTTTTCATAATTCCACATTTCAGTAAGTTTCTCACGTATACTGTTTCTGAATGGAATCTTATCCAGATACCCAAATGTTACTTCATTTTGTTTCTTCACCCATGCTGCCGTTTCGTCTGACATGTCATCTTCGAACCAGCGATATGGATCTGAGACGTCTGTTCCAAAATAGGTATCAACGACTGTTCCCTTTTCTGTTACAGGATATTCAATCGTTTGTTTCTTCTGTGTAGTGCACGAACTGATTACTAATAGAATAACTAAATAATTGATAATTGTTTTCATAGTATATTGGGTTGAATTTTTTTAAAGATATAGGAAAATAATCATTTGAACTAATAACAAAGAAAGCCGGCATGATACCGGCTTTCTTCCGCTCCCCAGGTTGGACTCGAACCAACGACCCTCTGATTAACAGTCAGATGCTCTAACCAACTGAGCTACTGAGGAATAGTTTATAGTATTTAAAAGATCATTATACAGTCAGATGCTCTAATCCTGAAAAAATCAAACGGTTCAATTTCGTTCCTGTTTTCAGAGCGTCGCAAAAATAACGGGTTTTCATCAATTAAACAATATATTTGTGATATTATGACAAAAATACTCGGAATGGGCAATGCACTGGTTGATATCCTTGTCCGTCTGGAATCCGATCAAACACTGAAACAGTTTGCACTACCTAAAGGGAGCATGCAGCTGGTGGATGCAGAAAGATCAAGAAAGATACTCGCCGGAATTGCTCATCTTAACACTGCGATCGCATCCGGAGGATCTGCAGCAAACACCATACATGGACTGGCAAAATTAGGAATAGACACCGGTTTTATCGGTACGATCGGGCGTGACCGTTGGGGAGACCTTTTCCGGAACGACATGGAAAGTCATCACATTGAGCCGATATTGTTCACCAGCCAATCAGAAACGGGAAGGGCGATTTCACTCATATCCCTGGATTCAGAACGGACTTTTGCAACCTATCTGGGAGCAGCTGTTGAACTGGCTCCCGATCAGATTACAGAAGAACTCTTCCGGGGATTTACCATGTTCTATATGGAAGGATACCTGGTTCAGAGCCATGATTTGGTGCGAAAGGCATTTCAACTGGCAAAGAAGGAAAAACTGTACATTGCCCTCGATATGGCAAGCTATAATGTTGTTGAAGAGAACCTTGATTTCCTGAAGGAGATGGCTCAGGAATATGTCGATATCATCTTTGCGAATGAGGAGGAGGCAAGAAGTTTTACCGGGAAGCCACCGGAAGAAGCATTGATCGACATGGCCGGAATGTGTGAAATAGCGGTTGTTAAAACCGGCAGAACCGGTTCTTTCATAAAGCGGGGGAGCGAAGTTCATAAGGTTGGCATCGTTGAGGTTGATAGCATGGATACAACCGGTGCAGGAGATCTTTATGCTTCGGGTTTCCTGTACGGACTGGTCAATGGATTTTCTTTAGAACGGTGTGGAGAAGTCGGCGCCCTGTTAGCAGGGAAAGTGATTGAAGTGATCGGTGCAAGGATGGAAGACACCCAATGGGGTATCATCCGGAATCAGTTATCCTGGGAGTAGAGAGAGTAAAGAGATCCCTTTAGGTAACCGTTAAAACAAGCCGTGAATCTCAGCATTGATTTTATCAATTACCTTACTCAGATCTTCTGTATTGTCCGGGAAGTTATGATCATCCGCTTCAATGATCAGTAGTTTGCCAAGACTGTATGTTTCGATCCAGGCTTCGTACCGTTCATTCAGCCTCTTCAGGTAGTCGAGCCGTATGGTCGCTTCATATTTCCTTCCCCGTTTCTGTATCTGGTTTACGAGTGTTGGGACCGTTGCACGAAGGTAGAGCAGCAGATCGGGAGGCTGGATCAGGGAACTCATCAGGTTAAACAGGGTGAAATAATTTTCAAAATCCCGCGTTGACATCAGTCCCATGGAGTGAAGGTTCGGTGCGAAAATGTATGCATCCTCGTAAATGGTCCTGTCCTGAATTACCGTTTTACCCTTTTTTCGGATTTCCAGGATCTGGTTAAAACGGCTATTCAGAAAATAGATCTGTAAATTAAAAGACCATCGCTGCATATCTTCATAGAAATCATTCAAATATGGATTGTCTTCAACATCTTCATAGTGTGCTTCCCAGCCAAAATGTTTGGCTAACAGGCCGGTAAGCGTTGTCTTCCCGGATCCGATATTTCCAGCTATGGCAATGTGCATGGTGAATAATTATTTTGGTTCAAAGGGCAATTAAATGTAAGAATTATTTTCAATGATTCTACAGGGTTTATGAAAATGTCATTGTATCGTTGATCTTTTTTACTTCATCGAGGTATCGCCGGTCATTAGCAAGCCTGGGCACTTTGTTCTGTCCTCCGAGTTTGTTGTTTTTCCTGAACCAATGGTAAAATACTCCCGGTTTCATACTACGAACCACTGGCTTAGTCAGTGTGATATCCTTATACCGTTTGGCTTCGTAGTCTGAGTTAATGGACATTAATGCCTGATCCAGCTCACTGGTAAACAGCTCCAGATCCAAAGGAGGTGTTTCAAATTCGATAAGCCATTCGTGACTTCCATTCTGATCATCTTTCATGTATATTGGGCCAGCGGTATATTCATTGATTACAGCACCCGTTTTGTTGCATGCTTTTTGAAGTGCCAGGGTGGCATTATCGATAATAATCTCTTCTCCGAAAGCATTGATGAAATGTTTGGTACGACCGGTAATTTTGATCTTGTGAGGATAAAGGGAAGTAAACATAACGGTATCTCCAATCATGTACCTCCACAAGCCACCATTTGTAGAAATCACCATGGCATAGTTCCTGTTCTTTTCGATGCTTGCGATTGGAAGCACCGTGGCATTATCGGTATCAATTTCTTCCAGGGGAATGAATTCATAAAAGACACCAGAGTCGAGCATCAAAAGCATATCGTCACTTGCCGGGTCATCCTGGATACTGAAGAATCCCTCCGAGGCATTATAGACTTCCATGTAATTCATGCTATCCGACGGTATGATTTTTCTGAACTGTTCACGGTAGGGGATAAAACTGACCCCACCGTGTGTGAACAGTTCAAGATTGGGCCATATCTCAAGGAGGTGCTTTTTCCCTGTTACGTTAAGAATGTGTTTGAGAAGGACCAGGTTCCAGGAGGGGACGCCGGCAATGTTTGTAACATTCTCTTTTATAGTTGCTTTTGTGATTCCATCCAGTTTTTTTTCCCATTCCTCAAGCAGGGCAATTTTCCTGGAGGGTGTTCGAATAAGATCGACCCAGAGGGGGATATTTTCAAGGAGAATTGCAGAGAGATCCCCATAAAATGATTCGTTGCTGAAGTTATTGATCTGTGTACTGCCTCCCAGGGTTAATCCTTTTCCCTGGAAAATTTTTGTGGCCGGGAAATTAGCTGAATAGAGCACCAGCACATCCTTTCCTCCCCTGAAGTGACACTCCTCCAGTGCCTCCCTGGTAACAGGAATGAATTTACTTTTATCGCTTGTTGTTCCTGAGGATTTCGCGAACCACTTTATTTCACCGGGCCAGAGGATATTTTTCTCTCCATCACGCAAGCGCTGGATAGTGGGCCTGAGATCATCATAGCTTTGGATCGGCAGTCGTTTCTGGAAAACGGTAACATTGTTAATTGAGGAAAAATCATGTTTTAACCCCCACGCAGTATCTTTTGCCCTATCCAGTAATTTCATCAATACATCCTGCTGTACTTCAAAAGGATATTCTCGGAACAGATCAATCTGCTGCATCCTCTTGCTGTTCAGCCGGGTTATTATGGAAGGAAGAATAGGCATTGCCTCTTAGCAACTTGATAAAAACAGACGTTTATTTCAAAGGTAACTATAATTAATGAAAGACTTCCTTTAAAATTTGCAGTGAATTCACCTTCCCAAAACCACTGACATGAATCTGATAATACTCCATAATTTTTTCCAGCAAATGGTATCGTTTTCCGGATGATATCTTCCACTCATTGAGATTGTTTGAATTTAGCTGCAATGCATTGTTCAGGTCGTTGCTCATATTGGGTCTCATATAATCCGGATGAAAGGGAACAGCAGGAATAAATATTCCGTTCCGGAGGTCAAAAATTGGGTTCCCCTTACTATGGGATTTCTCCGGATAGAATCCCAAATATTTTGTAAGCTGAAGCAGAAACATGATGTGAAAATTGGCAGTACCGCTTTCCGCCATATCCAGAAGCTGGATGGTATGGAACAGGAATTCAAAAAGCTCTTTGTTGCTTTCTTCTTCCCGGATCGATTTGTACAATACTTCAGCAATAAACAGGGCAAGCGTACTCTTGACAACCTGGTAAGGGATGGAGTTGAACGCAATCAGGTTTTTCATTTCCTTCACCCGTTGGATATCGCGGTTTGGTCGAAAATATATATCCATATCAAGGATGAAGAGTGGTTGAAGAATATTTACCTTCTCAGCTGTTCCCCTGCCCCTGACACGGTTTATCATGAAAGATCTCCGCCAGTAATCTTCCGTGTATATGGTAGCAATGACACTGGATTCGGAGAATTTTATATGATGCAAAACAATTCCTTTAGTTTTTGAAAGCATACCGGGTGGGAATTCAATTAACTCAATTTTTAAAACACAACAAATTTATATAAATTAAAGGTGTATTTTTACATCAAACAAGGACGACTATGGATAAAAATAAGGAAAGCGAACTGGTAAAACGAATTGCCAAACTGGCAAAACAGAATCAGGATCTGGAAAATCAGGTAAAGGTGCTATTAAAGGAGAATGAAAAACTGACCCAGGATCTGGAGAAAAGGAAGGCGTTACTTGATACGCTTACCCCTGAACAACGTGATCTGGAAGGTAAAATTGAAAGCCGACCTTCCTCCATGAAGTTTAAAATGGCAACTGTTCTGTTTGCTGATATTCATGGTTTCAATCGCATATCCAGTGAAATGGATTCAGAAGCCCTGATGGATGAGTTGGATGGGATCTTTTTTCAGTTTGACTCGATCGTAGAAAAATACAACATTGAAAAAATCAAAACCATTGGTGATTCCTATATGTGTGCAGGAGGTATTCCCGTTAAAAACATCACCAACCCCATTGATGTCGTTATGGCTGCATTGGAAATGCAGGAATACCTCAAGAAGGTCCGAAAGAAAACCAATCCGAAGGCCGGCCAGGTTTGGGAACTGAAGCTGGGTGTTCACACTGGCCCGGTGACTGCCGCGGTTGCCGGCAAAAAGAAAATCTCATATGATATCAAGGGGGACACGGTAAATACAGCCACCCGGATCGAATCCACTTCTGAAACAGGTAAGATCATCATTTCCGTAATGACCTACGAGCTGGTAAAAGAATTTTTTGTGTGTGAGTACTATGGCAAAATGCCGGTAAAGTATAAAGCCGATCTTGATATGTATTCGGTAAAAGGATTGAAACCGGAATTTTCTGAAGGAGGGGATGGTATTACACCAAACAAAGCCTTCTGGATAAAATTCGGGCTGATCCAGTTTACTGATATTCAGGAGATCATATTGGATAAACTGGAAAAAGAATTACCGGCTTACCTTTACTACCACAATGTAAAACACACCGTTGATGTAGTAACAGAAGTTGAATTGATCGGATGGGGTGAAGGTGTTTCGGATGAGGAGATACTGCTGTTAAAAACGGCAGGTTTGTTCCACGATGCCGGTCATACCGTTGATTATGATACGCACGAGTATCAGGGTACATTGCTTGCCAGGGAGATGTTACCCAAGTACAACTATAATCCGGAGCAGATCGAACTCATCTGCCAAATCATCATGTCAACAAAACTTCCACCGAAACCCCAGAACCTGCTGGAAGCAATCATTTGTGATTCTGACCTTGATTACCTGGGTCGAAGCGATTTTATCCCGGTCTCAAACACCCTCTATCAGGAGCTGAATGAGCAGAATAAGATCGGGAGTCTTAACGATTGGAATAAATTGCAGGTGAAGTTTATATCCGGACACCAATATTTTACCAAAACAGCCCGTAGCCTGAGGGAAGTTAACAAGCAGAAGCAGATCGAACGAATCTCCAGCCTGATTACAGATTAGTGGAGAAAAAGAAGCTTGGTTATATGGGTTTTTGATCCGTCTTCGTTGGTACAAAGAATGAGGTAAACGCCCGAGTGTACGCGTTCTCCGGAAAAATTCCGGCCATCCCAGATGGCTTGTCCTCCCAGAGAGGTTGTCTCGAAAACAATGTTTCCACTGATATCCGTTATTTTCACATTTACGTTTGATACCAGACCGGTGATGGTAATGGGTCCTGAATAATCCTGCCTCACCGGATTGGGGAATACATACACATCCCTGAAATCACCGGCACCCCCAGTAGCAGTGCTTCTGAAGGATATAACACCTTTCCCGGTACCAAAAAACACTTCACCGGAAAGGTGGTCAATTGCAATGGAAACGATTTGATTTGAAAGCAGCGGAGAGTTTGATTCATTGAAATGGTGAATTTCCTGGAGCCCGTCTTCTGTCAGAAGGAAAACTCCGGCATCGGCCGTTCCGATCCACTTGCGATTGGCTCCGTCAACAGCAATGGAGGTAATCGTCTCTGTCCCCAGGAGATAATCTGCCAGACCGCTTCCATCGTTTCGTGGAACCTTTATTCGTTGAGCGGTAAGCGTTCCCTCAAGAAAAATATTTTCCGGATTATAGTATACCAGAGGACCTTGATTGGTACCAACCCAGATATCGCCCTCAAGATCTTCAGCAATGGAATAGACATCATTCAGGGTATTGCCATCCTGATCGATGATCGAGAATTTTCGAAACCGATCGTCATTTTCGTCATCTATTGTACCGTTGTTATCGAATGCAAACAACCCGAAACCACGCGGAAGTACAAGCCATTTGTGATCGAGTTGGGTTACGATTATCCCGGTGATGGTTGGAGCATTTATCAAGGTTCCATAGGGAAAGCTCTTCCATGATCCATCCCTCTTTTTTACAGACACCGGGCTTGAAACCCCCGAATTTGTTATCCAGAGGTTATGATCAGAATCAAATGCCAAACCACCGATACGGATATAATCATCACCCGGAATTACACTTTGAAGGGTGGAGGGATCCGATTCTTTATAGTGATGCACCAATTCGCGGTTGTAATATTCCATCAGACCATGCCCCCAGGAACCGGCATAAAACCGTTTTGGATCAAGGGGATCGGAAAGCACATACAGGATATCCCTGACTGAATAATCAACGATTGATTGCCATGAATCATTCCTAAAAATGTATACTTCCCCGGGATTGAATACACCTGTATTTATTTTCATACCCCCTCCTGCCACATACAGGGATCCATCATTGACAGTCATATTGAAAACGTCATCAGTAAACGGTCCATTGGGTTTGATGCTTTCAAAATACCCGGGAGCTGAACATTTGATTATGCCTGCATAATAATCAGCGATCCATAAGATCCCATTCTCGTCCAGAAGGGCGTCCATACCTGAGGCAGGTGAAGAGCCATAACTATCAATTTCCTGCTCTATTTGAAAGGCTTCATCAACGATACGAAGAAGATCGTAACTGGCTATAATAAGTTTATCCTGGTATCTTTCCAGTGAATAGTTCTTAATTCCGGATCGGATATCAAATGCATCCCAACTTGATCCGTTGTACATATACAGGGTATCGGTTTCCATTTGATCGTCTGACCGGTTAACAAAAATCCGGTTGTTAAACGAGATAATTTCATTGAACCTGCTGGTTGAACCAGGGATGTCAGAAATCCGGTTCCATGCGTTGAAATAGATAAGATTGGGATTGTTGATGTCAGCTTTTAAAATTCCATCCTTTGTTGCTGCGTAAAGAAAATTTCCATCAAAAGCAAGGCCATAAACCTCTGTTTGAGCCCCGTTATCGCCAATATAATAGGTGTCTTTAATCTCTCGTTTTTCAAGATTTACAACGACGATTCCAAAACCACAGGAGAGGTATGCATCCGATCCAATAAAAAGAATGTGATTGATGCCTTTGACTCCTGTAATGTTTTTGCGTTTTATGTCTGCAATGTTGTGGATATAGTTTCCACGAATAATATCAATGTTTGCATTGGAGTAAGCAATAAACAACAATTCATTTTCCGGTGAATAGCGGATGGTGCTGATGCCAATGTCGGACAGGCCTGTTATTTTAGTCAGTTTTTCAATACTTTGATCACTCTTATTCACCAGGAATAAGGCACCACCCGTTGCACAATACACTTTTGTAGAAGAAGCCGTAATGCTGGTGGCATGGGAATAGGAGAGATGATCCCGCCATTCACCCACTTTTATCTGTGCTGATAAAGGGGACAACAAGGTCAAAAGAGACAGAAAAGCAAACATGGCGACAATGCGCATCATCTGGGTTAAAGTTTAGCTTGCCGTGATTCCGTGTGGATATTTCAAAAACAGATATTGCAGGGATTTTAGTATAAAACAGGACATTGATTTTATGCAATGAGCAGGTATTGTATCAGTTTTTGGAATGCAATAGCACGATGTGATACCCTGTTTTTTTCGGTAAGATCCATCTCTGCAAACGTTTTTTTGAACCCACGAGGCAGGAATATTGGATCGTATCCGAATCCAGCACGTCCTCGTTTATGATCCAGAATGGTCCCTTTCACTATTCCCTCAAATCGGGTTTCTGCTCCGTTCATTACCAATGAGATTACAGTCCTGAATTGAGCCTCCCTATTGGTAACAAGGTTCATTTTTTCAAGGACTTTGTTCATGTTTTCTTCCGAATCTTTTCGTTCACTTGCATATCGTGCTGAAAAGACTCCCGGTTCTCCTCCTAAAGCGTTAATTTCCAAACCTGTGTCATCGGCAAAGGTATCATATCCAAACCGGTTAAAAACATACCAGGCTTTGTATGAAGCATTTTCTTCGAGGGTATCGTATTCCTCAGGAATATCTTCAACACAACCAATATCATTCAGCCCCAGAAGATGACATACTGATCCCAGTTGTAAGCTTAACAGGTCCCTTATTTCCGATAATTTGTATTCGTTATTTGTAGCAAAAACCAACTTCATGCGCTAATAAAAAAAAGGCTATCTCAGTCGTTTTTGAGTTAGCCCCTGAATGAAAATTTTGGTCTCTTTTCTGAACTGGTCTGATGTTATCCGCCCATGGCTGCAAATCCCTGACTTTTTCTCAGATCGGATCTGGGGTTTACACACATAACCGGGACTTTTGCCTTATTGGCAATAATCTGTTGTTCATCTGCTCCCAGAGCGTAATCTGCCAGTGAAATATCCCGGGTTGTCATAATGAGGATCAGGTCTGCTCCAATCTCTTTGGCATAATTAATGGTTTCGGTAGAAAACTTGTTTTTCCCCGGAGCGGTATAGATCTCGAAGTTGATCTCTTTGTTTTGGAAATACTTCTTGGCAAAGGTGAGGTTTGATTGGACCCTCTGCCTAAAGGTTTTATCTTTAACTTCCTGTTTAATGATGTAAAATTTTGCTTTATAATATTTGGACAGGTAGTTTACCCAATGGTGTTTCTCTTTGTTTTCCTGTTTAAAATTGATCGGGAAAACAATTTTTTCAAACTTTTTATGTTCAGGAGGAGCCTGAACGATAACGACTGGAACCGGAGAACTGACAATTACCTTCAGGGCCCAACTGCCGGTAAGTTTCTGCATCCCTTTAACTCCATGAGTTCCCATGATCACAAGGTTGGCGTTAACTTCCTGTGCAACTTCTCCAATTGCAGTAAAAATACTGCCAACCCGGACTATCACTTTCGGTTCATGATAGTATTGTTTGAAAGTTCTTTCAGCCACCTCTTTGCATTTTTCAGTGGCACGTTCAACCTCATCTTCCTCCTTAACGATATGGACTAATGAAATATCGTTTTCCATTATTTTTGCTATGACCAGGGCATGCTCCAGAGCATATTCGCCAACCTCAGTAAAATCGTGAGGAACAATAATGGTATGTTTCTCTTTTTCCATAATTTTTTATTGATTATAGTTTTCGATCTATCAATAATTATCCTATTTTTGACTAAGCTTCCTATTGTCAAAGGAATTACAAGTTATGAATTTTATAAAAAAAACGAAGCAATTTTCAATATTTTTTTTCTTGATATTCCTTCTGACTTCATTAAATGCTCTTATTTCATTGCCATTGAAGGGCCCGCTGCAGTTACCGGAAATCAAACGAATTGTTCTTGGCAGGGACTCATTGCTTTTTGATTCAAAAGCAGGTACTTCGAATCAATCCGATCAATGGGGGATAGCAAAGGAGTCCAGAATCTTTCCTCCCAGCTGCAACTCGATTTTATTTGAGTTTGATAATGCTCAGGATGAAATGAAACCATCTTATTATCAATACTATCTCCTGGGTTTGGATATCGAATGGTCTCTTTGGACTACCCATAATATCAAGGAATATACAAACCTTAATGCGGGGCACTATGAATTTAAAGCAAGGTATAAAGTAATGGATGGACCTGTAACGGATATTTTTTCTTTCCAGTTCAGGATTTTACCCCCCGTATATCGTACTCCATATGCTTATGTCACCTATGCTGTTTTCATGGTTATTGTCTTTTGGATGGTTTTAAGAATCAGGACCTATCAGTTTGCTAAAGAAAGATTCAGGTTGGAAAGAATTATCAATGAACGGACCGAGGAGCTTGTAAAAGAGAAAGATAGATCAGAAAACCTGCTGGCTAATGTATTGCCAAAGGATACAGCAGATGAATTGAAAACAAAAGGGAAGGTGACGAAGAAGAAATACAACATGGTGACTGTTTTGTTTTCAGATATCCAGGGATTTACGAAGATTGCGGAACAGATGAATCCGGAAACGCTTATTGACGAACTGGACCGCTTTTTTTATCACTTTGATAACGTTGCGGAGAAATACAACATTGAAAAAATTAAAACTATTGGTGATGCATACATGTGTGCGGGAGGCATTCCGGACAAAAACAGGACCAATCCGGTTGAGGTTGTTTTAGCAGCGTTAGAGATGCAGCAATATATGAAAGACCTTCAATTGCAAGCAAAAGCAAACAACCGGGAATTTTGGGATATCCGGATCGGGGTCCATACAGGATCTGTTATAGCAGGCGTTGTCGGTTCAAAGAAATTATCCTATGACATCTGGGGAGATACGGTAAATACAGCCAGCCGTATGGAATCATCGGGAGAGGCAGGAAAGGTTAATATCTCAGGCTCAACATACGAGCTGGTCAGGGATTTTTTTATCTGTGAATACCGGGGTAAAATGCCGGTAAAATACAAGGGGGAAATCGACATGTACTTTGTAACCGGTATCAGGCCTGAACTATCCGTTGACCTGAAAGGATTACCCAATAAAAAATTCATCATACAGTTGCAGATCCTGAGATTGAATGATTTCGAGGAACGTCTTATAACCCGCTTGGAAAGCGAATTACCCGAAAACCTCTATTTCCATAACATTAAACATACCATGAATGTTGCTACGCAGGTTGAATTGATTGGTCGGGCAGAGGGCATTTCAGAAGAGGATATGTTGATCATAAGAACGGCTGCTTTGCTTCATGATACCGGATTTATTAAAGAATATGAGAATCATGAATTGGCTAGTTGTGATATTGCTAAAGAAATATTACCCAAATTCAACTATTCCGATCAGCAAATTGAAAAAATTTGCAGCCTGATACTGGCAACCAGGCCTTCCGTAGTCCCGGAAACATTACTTGAGAAAATCATTATTGATGCAAACATGTCTTATTATGGAAGAATCGATTTCATTGCTTCTCTTCAAAACCTCTGCAGGGAATTACAGGCGAAGAACATAATTGATTCTGCTAAACACTGCTATGAAAAGCATATTGCCCTCATTTCCGAACATGAATTTTATACGAAAACTGCCAGGCTGTTGCGGGATATTGAAAAAGAGAAACAGATCCAGGAAATTAATAAATTAATCAATCTTCCATCATGACATCACAATCCGATGATGGGTTGCGCAGAATAGATAAAAGCTATACCTTTAAAATTTGATTCAACGTTAAGATTACAAAAATGGATACAATTGACTGGGGTCACTTGCCCTTTGGTTATCAAAAAACGGATTATAATGTGCGCTGTTATTACCGGAATGGGAAATGGGGAGAGTTGGAAGTATCTTCATCTGAATTCGTGAATGTTCATATCGCTGCTACTGGCTTGCATTACGGACAGGAAGCATTCGAAGGGATGAAAGCATTTTGTGGGAAGGATGGTAAAATCAGGGTTTTCCGCTGGAAAGAGAATGCCAGGAGATTTCGTTCATCGGCAGCGGGAATACGAATGGCTGAGGTGCCGGATACTATTTTTAAGAATGCCATCTGGAAAGCCATCAAATTAAACCGGAAACACCTTCCACCCTATGGTTCAGGTGCTTCTCTCTATATCCGGCCCTTGCTTTTCGGAGTGGGTGCTGAAGTTGGTGTAAAACCCGCTAAAGAATATCTGTTCCTGGTATTTGTAACACCGGTAGGTCCTTATTTCAAAGAAGGAATAAAACCGGTTGAGATGATGATATGCAGAGAGTGCGACAGAGCTGCTCCCCTGGGTACAGGGCACATTAAAGTCGGAGGCAACTATGCCGCCAGTTTATCTGCCATTGAACAAGCACATTCTAACGGGTATGCAAATGTTGTTTTTTTGGATGCAAAAGAGAAGAAATATATAGATGAGTGTGGACCAGCTAATTTCTTTGCGATTAAGGGCAGCACTTATGTCACACCCGATTCACCCTCCATATTGCCGTCAATTACCAACAAAAGCCTCATACAACTCGCAGAGGATATGGGGATAAAATCGGAAAGACGCCCAATCTCCGTGGAAGAACTATCCTCTTTTGAAGAGGTTGGTGCCTGTGGAACAGCTGCTGTAATTAGCCCCATAGCAAAAATAGTGGATAGTGAAACGGGTAACGTGTATTTATTCTGCAAAGACGGGAAACCCGGTCCAATATCAATGAAATTATATCATAAGCTTATTGCAATTCAGACAGGTGATGAACCGGATCCATATGGTTGGGTTGATATTGTTGACTGAAGGTACTATTCAATTTCCATGAAGAAAAAGGAATCCCGGATTACCCGCCGAAGACTGCGAAGTTCGTATGTTACTTCAATCATAAGCATCTCACTTGTTCTCTTTCTATTGGGTTTGTTGGGATTATTGATCCTGAATGCAAAAAAATTATCGGATTACGTGAAGGAGAATATAGGTATCTCAATTATACTGAAAGAGGGGGTTAAGGAGGTGGATATAAGAAGACTTCAAAAAGACCTGGATGCTGCACCATATGTGAAATCGACAGAGTATATTTCCAGAGAAGAAGCGGCAAAGAAACTGCAGGAGGAACTGGGTGAAGACTTCATTGACTTCCTTGGGTACAACCCGTTACTGGCTTCAATAGATGTTTACCTGTTTGCCGATTATACCAACGTGGATACCATCGCTGGAATTGAAACCAACATCGGAAGATTTCCTGAGGTAAAAGAGGTTTTTTATCATAAATCGCTGGTGCATCTTATCAATGAAAATGTTCGCAAAATCAGCTTCTTTATATTAATATTCAGTGCATTACTTTTTATTATTGCCCTGACATTAATCAATAATACAATCCGCCTATCTGTCTATTCACGGCGATTTCTGATCAACACCATGCAACTGGTAGGAGCAACAAATGGATTCATTCGCAGGCCATTTCTGATAAAAAGCATCATGCACGGGTTGTATGGTGCCCTGATCGGCATCGGACTCCTGATTGGTGTTATCTATCTTGCACAGAGAGAATTTTCAGAGATTGTCAGTTTCAAGGATGTCGAAATTTTGGGAGTTTTATTTATCTTCGTGCTGTTTTTAGGAATCTTAATTACCTGGATATCCACCTTTTTTGCTGTGAATAAGTTCCTTAGAGCCCAGGAAGACGAACTCTATTATTGATAAACAGTTAACAACATGCCGGAAAAGAAAAAAGAAGAGAATCAAAAACCCGGGTTTGCACTTGGGAAAGAGAATTATATATTACTGATCATCGGGTTTGTAATTATCATTATCGGTTTCCTGCTTATGATTGGTGGCAAAGCAGAAAATCCAAATGAATTTAATCCTGAAATATTTAGCTTTAGAAGAATTACCCTGGCACCCATCGTAGTCCTTATTGGGTTTGTTTTTGAAATCTGGGCCATTATGAAGAAACCCAGGGAATAGTATTCCATTATACATTTCTATGTTTTATTGTTGTATTTGCTATTCCGGACATAACAATGATCCGGGACATTCTTTCTTTTACAAATGAACTGGATCGAATCTTTTGTTTTGGGTGTTTTGCAGGGATTGACGGAGTTCTTGCCAGTCAGCAGCAGCGGACATCTCGAGTTGGGAAAATATTTTTTAGGCATTGAGGGCCAGTATAACCTGACGTTTACAATAGTCGTGCATGGAGCAACTGTCTTGAGTATTATTGTTGTATTCTGGAAAGATATTTTGTTACTGATAAAAGAGCTGATAAAGTTTGAATACAATGACGGCACAAAATTCGTCCTGAAGATCCTGATTTCCATTATCCCGGTAATGATCCTGGGGCTGTTTTTCAGGGACCATGTCGAAAATCTTTTTACCGGTCGAGCCAAACTGGTTGGAGCAATGTTACTGGTTACGGCACTACTGTTAATTGTAGCACAATATTCCAAACAAACCCGCAATACGATTTCCTATGGTCATGCACTATTTATTGGTGTAGCGCAGGCATTTGCCGTAATTCCCGGAATTTCAAGATCCGGAGCTACTATTGCCACTGGATTAATGCTTGGGAACAACAAGGAAGAGGTAGCGAAATTTTCTTTCCTGATGGTTTTAATACCCATTATCGGTGCAAATATTCTTGATCTGACCGGTAGGAATCAATCGTATGGAGATAGTATCGGGACATTACCAATCCTGATTGGATTCTTATCTGCCTTTGTTGTGGGATTGCTGGCATGTAAATGGATGGTCAATCTTGTAAAAAGAGGTAAATTGATTTACTTTGCGCTCTATTGCTTAGTGATTGGTTTGGTTGCACTGATTTTTTGATTGTACGTTAGCATGATAATTGAGGAGAATAATGAGTTCACCCAGGGAAAGGTTCTTTTGTTTGATAAACCTTATACATGGAGTTCGTTTCATCTGGTAAAAAAGGTTAAATACCTGATTGAAAAGAACCATAATACGGGAAAGATAAAAATTGGTCATGCCGGAACGCTGGATCCCCT
>Ga0315550_1000885_pt1 | contig 18468 bp, 15 predicted proteins | sample SalMarSW160190MG_2_FD_203100 | JGI IMG/M metagenome (GOLD analysis project Ga0315550, IMG submission 203100) | Salt marsh sediment microbial communities from the Plum Island Ecosystem LTER, Massachusetts, United States - Salt Marsh Sediment SW1601-90 ... | reverse complement strand
GGATGAGGTGGAGAAATACGTTAATCTTGTTGTGATAGGCTCATTGGACGTCACAACAAACGCCACCAAGCTTACTGCAGTCTGCGATTACCTGCACAGCAAAGGGTTGTATTTTATCCCGTTCATGTTCATAACCCAGTATCTTGAAAAGCCTGACTTTTTTCAGGTGGCTAAGGAGAGGTGGGGAGAACACTTTTTGGGAGTGTACGTTTCCGACGAACCAGGAGGAAGGCAATTTGATTCCACCAACGTTCCTAAAGTCGTTACTGAGGCTGAAAATTGGAGTGACGCTGCTTCCCAGTACGTTGAGGGCATGAATGGTGGATTGCAGCTGTTTTTCTCCCACTTCGAAGAGTCTGCTGACGTGACGGCTTTCACGTCTGACTATTTGCTGCACTGGTTTGACTATGAGGCTGGCTGGGATGTTGTTTTTGCCGAGTTTGGCTGGAACTTCAGCAGACAATTGCATGTTGCACTCTGTAGGGGAGCAGCTGCTGTGCAAAACAGGGAGTGGGGGGCAATCGTAACTTGGACGTACCGAAACCCGCCGTATATCGAGGATGCAGAAGAGTTGTACAGGGACTTGGTGTTAGCTTACGATAATGGCGCCAAGTATATCCTTGTCTTCAATTATCCTACAAACGTAACGGGTTACGGGATCTTAACTGAGGATCATCTGGATTCTATGAGAAGATTCTGGGACTACGTGAATGATGTTCCTCAGCCTACGCAAGTCTCGAAGACGGCTTATGTTCTTCATGAGGATTATGGTTATGGATTCCGTGGACCAGACGATAGAATATGGGGGCTGTGGGGTCCGGATGAGCTTTCTGCAAAGTTGTGGAACGAAACTAGCAGTCTGCTGGCGGCGTATGACAAGAACTTGGATATAATTTATGATACAGCAGAGCTTAGCCGAGAGCAACGATATGAGAAACTGATCTTTTGGAATGGTACAACAGTCCAATTTGACTGAAAGGTCGCATCTGCGCACATAATCAAACAGAATCGATGAAAGTTAACATTCGATTGTGTAGTCGAAATATTTGTCGTATGGATTCTCTAGCGTCATCATTTCGTTTATGGTCAGATTCTCAAAGTATCTTCTGAAGGGTCGCATCGAATTGTTATGAGCAGAAATCACAACATTGACTTTCTCTCTTTTCATTAAGGTAAGCAAATCTTTCACGAAGGACAAAACCCTTTTTTCAACCATCCGTATTGATTCGCCTCCGGGAGGAGGAACATCATAGGATCTGTGCCAAAGGTCAAATTGTTTTTCACCGTATTTTTGGATTATAGTTTTGTGATGTTTTCTCTTCAGGTCTCCGTAGGATCGTTCTATCAATCTGTCATCGACAATGACTTTCTTGCATTCGGGGTGATATTTCAGGACTATCTTGAGACTGTTGGCAGAACGTGAAAGGCTTGTCTTAAACGCTATTTGAAACGTTTTCTCTTTTAGTTTTTCAGCTATCAAATTGGCTTGCTCTATTCCTTTAGGGGTCAATCTCGAATTTACCAGTCCGGTGAATCTTTTGCTTCTATTAAAATTGGTTTCACCATGCCTAAAGAGGTAAATATGAAGCTTCATGGCATAATCACGTTCCGAAGATGAGGGGGGTTAGTAGACGTAGACTATAGTTGCCATTATGTTTGCTGTTCCGTTTGACGGGTCATCATAGCCGACTCTTACTTCTAAGTTTGAGGTGGGCAGGACTGGAAATCTAAAAAACATATCTTCTCCAACAACCATTTTTTCGTTGTAGAATACAAGGTCGCTTCTAGACCAGACCACCTGAACGTAGATTTCACCTGTTTCTGTTGTTGTCACACCGCTAATGTGTTCAAATTTGATGTATCCGGCATAATCCACCGTTCTATTCAAAGAGATAAATGAGCCTGCAGCCACATTTTCAAAGTAATCGTCTATCAAAACTTCAGATTTGCCCAGTTTTATTATTTCATTAAGGTTGGTGTTCTGTTCGTTGAGGTCATCGATCTGGTTTTGAAGAGTGACTTTATCGGCGTTCAGGCTGTTAATCTGGCTTTGAAGAGTATCATTATAAGAAACTAACGAGGAAATCTGTGCGTCTTTATCCGCTATCTCAGAGTTCAAAGAATTGATAGTGCCGTCTTTGTATTCCAGAATTGAGCTATAGAACGCAATTATTGTAACTATTACAGTTATTAAAATAATGCAGGCTATTGATTCAACGGTAACTCTTCTGCCACTAACTTTCTTTTCACTCATCTCATCTCACACCAAACACACGATTATTTCTCAGTCTTCTTTAGCCTAAAAGATTTTTTGTAAAGTTTTTTTGACTAAAAAGAAAAAAGCAGCGCATTTTATGTCAAGATTTCTTGACTAGGTGAAATTTGTTATCGTGCTGGAACAGACAAGCAGGTGACCACAAACACCATCCATAATAAACAGCGCCTTCCCTATCGAACACACAAAGTTTTAAAGGAAATTGGTGCTCATCATAAGCTACCAGATTGCAGAATCTGGTGGTTTCTCTGTTCGGTCAGAGAGAGAGGGGCCGTCGGCTAGCTTGGTCCAGGCTCTGAGACTTGGACTCTCGGGACTCCGGTTCAAATCCGGGCGGCCCCACCAAAATCGCTTCTCACAGAATTGATGTAGAACTGAATTGTGAAAAACCCGTTTTTGGTTTATAGTGCGTCAATCCCTTTTTGGGCGAATAAACTTTTTCTTGGCTTTGATTACCTTTCTAAACGCCAAGACAGTTAGAGTTGACACCATTAAAATAGCAAACACGGTGCTGTTAAGGTAGTCGGGAACTGCCAGCGGCTCCGCCCTTCCGTAAACGTCTTGGAGCCACTCGGGGAGGTACTCGGTTCTGTTGCTCCAGGTCAGCATCTCCTTCCATTCATCATCGTTCAGGCGCTCTGTTCCTATCAGCCTAAACTCGTAGTAGGAGAAGACTGGACCTACCGCCGCGACTAAGGTTCCGTCAGGTTTCGGGAATAGAACCACCAAAGCGTTCACGTAACCGGTGCCAACGTGCAGTATCTGAGGCGGATAGTCTATGTCGTCTGGCGGAAAGGTTGCCACGTCAGCTATCACCGGAACCTCCAAGGTCGCAGTGCTGTTTGCTGTCTGAGCTATGGCATGTATTGTGTCTACGTACCATCCTATGAAGCCGCCTGAGCCACAATTCCAGACCAGCTTTTTCATGAAGTCAACTTCCTCTTCTGTAAGCGGCTCATTGGCTAGCTCCTTCTCGGAGATAACTTCAAGCTTTTGGGTTGCATCTTTCAATGTTTGGAGTGAGTCTGCTATCGCAGGGTTCACTTCCTCCGACTCAAGTATGTTTACTGCTGCAAGGGTTCGTTCGCATAAGTCCTGCATTCTCGAGTAGAAGGCTGGGTTGGGTTCAGCGAAGGCTTCGGGGTAGCTGCAGAAAAACACCGGTATGTAGGTTTGTTTGGCGTATAGTATGGTGTCATGTCTCAGTTGAGCCCAGCTTCCTAATGCTGTGTTCAGTTTCTCATCTTGCCAGGCTAATGTTTGCATAAACTCGGGATACTCGTCGAAGTAGGTGGGGTAAATCAGGCTTTCTAGGGCATACATCCAAGAGGTATACGACGACTTCTGCCAGTCGCTTTCACTCCAATCCGCAAATTCTGATGTCAGATTTGTGAGATTTTCTTCAAATCCTTCATAGTCAAAATCGGGAGCCAATAACTGGTATGCTCGCTCTGAGCCTAAAACCGCGAATACGTCGAGCCCCTTGGGCATTATCCGCCGATCCCCATGAGAGTCCGGTAGCACCTTATCCCAGCAGAGATGCTGGAACATGTAAGAGTCGGGCACATAACGTTGACCCATAAACTGGTAAACTACGGGGTAGCGTGGAAGCACGCCATACGTTAACACAGCTTGACCCAGTATCTGCTGGGCGTACTCAGGTTTGCCAAATTCTTCCCTCAAAGCCGTAAGCCCACCCTCGGCGGCAACGTGGCTGAAGTAATAGGTAGAGTCTCCGAAGGCATTCTGAAGTGCAGTATCAAGAGTCAGCAGATTTATCGAGTCGCTTTCCCCCACAAGTGCGTTGGTTACATCATACAGCAATTTCCAACTTTCATAATGCGTCGAATTTGCTTTTAGGATGTCTCTCATGTAGACCATGCTTGCATCGTCAAAGTGCCTGACGGACCAAACGTAGTTCTCGTCGTTGCGTGGAACAAAAACTGGGCAGCGACCAAACCACATCAAGGCGCGGAAGTATCGTTCAAGTTGTGTGTCGCCTAGGTAATGTCCCCGCACCGTGAATTGTGTGAAATCGTATTTTATCAATATGTCAAAAGGGGGCTCTGGGATATTCCACCATGCGGCATCAACGAACTTAGGTTCCTCGGCGTATATGTTGTCTAGGAAAAAGTTCAAGTCTTCTGAAAGCTCTGCCGGCACGTTTACGGTTTCGCCGGTTAGCAGGGAGAGGGCTACGGCAAAGTAGACTGTGGAGTTTCTTGTTGCCCAGTATTGCATGGAACCGTCATGGGTAATTGCTGTGTAGTCGTCCAGTGATTTCTGGAAGCAATACTGGCTGAGTTCAAGAGCCATAGGGTATAGATGTTGTTTCTCTATAAGCTTCAGTGAGCAATCAAAGACCACGTGGAAAAGGTGAAGAATCGAGTCGGTGGTGACGAATACTGGTAGGTCGTTGTGATAGACTTTGTAGAAGTAGAAGTCTTCAAAGTGCAGTGCAGGATTGAAGAGGCCTTCCGAGGCTGAGTCATTCAATAGTTCAACGACTACGAAGCCATACTTTTCAAGCATTTCCTCCTGCTCGGGGGTGAGGGAGAGAACGCTCTTTACTTCTTCGTAGTAGGCTGCTTGAGAGGGGTCAAAAGATGCCTTGGCGGGTAAAGGTGTAATTAAACTTAAAGAAGAAAGTAATGAAATAAGTAGAAGAAGTTTGGCAACCTTCTTAACTTCCATTTTCTCCCCTTTAAAACTCAAAGAATAGCGTATTTAACTTTTGCGACCGAATCAACAGTTGGGGTTCTCTTGAATCTTTTCTTTGAGCATCCAATTTCGAAAGATTCGCCCACCTGAGCGATGCCCGTAATGTTTGAATGAAAGCCCGCGTCTGACAGATTCACCGAAATCGTTTTTCTCAGAATGGTTTTAAGAGTCGTTTTTGTGTTGTTGCTTGGTTTCCACAGAAAAAACACTGTTTTCAACAATCCACTTTTATTAGTCTCCTGATATGAATGTTTGTTGTTGGTCGCTTGATGGTTGTAGGGTGACGTAAGTTTGGTGAGATGCGAAAAGAACAGGATAATTGTCGGTGATTGCGTTGAGGGGATGAGGCGGTTCCTTGAGGATGGGGAAGTGGATGTGATTGTGACGTCTCCGCCCTATAATTTGGGAATAAAGTATGGCGTGTATGATGACTCGGTTTCCAGAGGGCAGTATCTTGATTGGATGGAAACGGTGGCAGAGGAATGTAAACGGGTTCTCAGCGACGCTGGCTCATTCTTTTTGAACATTGGACATAAACCGAAGGACCCGTGGGTTGCCTGGGAGGTGGCGTTTAGGTTCAGGAAGCATTTCGTGTTGCAGAATGTTATTCACTGGATAAAATCGATTGCGATACCACAGGAGGATGCTGGCGATTACCCGAACATCAGAGGGGACATTGCGGTGGGGCACTTTAAGCCCGTCAACAGTGAACGTTTCGTAAACAAGTGCCACGAGTACATTTTCCAGTTCACCAAAGACGGAAAAGTCAAAGTTGACAAGATGGCGGTGGGCGTGCCCTATCAGGATAAGAGCAACATTGGGCGGTGGAAGAAGGCGGTTCGAGACCTCAGAGACCGGGGGGACACATGGTTTATTCCTTACAAGACTATCTGGTCCCGGAAGAGACAGAGACCACATCCGTCCGCGTTTCCGCCTAAACTGCCGATGATGTGCATCAAGTTTCATGGGCTAGAACGAACCAAGCTTGTTTTAGACCCGTTCATGGGAATCGGCAACACCGCAGTTGCCTGCCAGAGGCTAGGCGTCGACTACATCGGCTTCGAAATAGACCCAACCTACGCACAAACCGCAGAACAACAAACAAAGAAAAACCAGCCAACCTAGCTTCCAAGAAAAAGCTATTTTTCAACAATGTTCTGTTATTAGGCTCCTAATATGTTTAGAGTCGCGCCTTTGAGTGTCTGGGTAAAAATGGATGTTGATTCTTTTTGGTCAAGAAAACTTGACTAACGTATTATTTGATAGGTCAAGAAAAATTTACAAAAACCCTTTTTTAGCTATGTTACTCTAGTTGTTTTCAGGTGTTAACGATGAGGGAGCAAAAAACGGCTCTCATTCTGTTACTGATTCTCTGTTTTGCTTTGATTTTCATTTCAGAAATTGGAATAGTGAAGGCAGAAAGCACAGTCTACATCAGGGATGATGGAACGGTTGAGGGAACGGATAAGATTCTGAGAGATGGAAACCTCTACACCTTCACTGACAACATTTATAGTCCTATTGTTGTGGAAAAAGACGATGTTGTAATTGATGGAGAAGGCTACACCCTACAAGGAAATGGAAGCGGATACGGAATACAGTTGATACGTAGAAGCCACGTTACAATCAGAAACATGGCAATCAAGAAATTTGATACAGGCATCCACGCATTCGCCTCAAGAAACAACAACATCTCTGCAAACTATATAGCACACAATGAAGGGAACGGTATAAGCCTTGATAGTGGCGTAAACAACATTTTTGGAAATACAATAATAAACAACGGCGCAAATGGTGTCCTACTGTATTTTTCGAACTACAACACTATTCGGGGAAACAACATAACAAAGAATAAACGTGGCATAGACATCTACGGCTCTCATTGTAATAGCATGTCAGGAAACTCTGTAACAAACAACAGCATGGTTGGTCTGTGGTTCTTTGGCTCACCCTATAACTACCTGCTTGGTAACAATATTACAGATAACAAGAAGAGCATTGATTTTCAGATGGATAGTTTAGGCAATAAGATTTATTATAACAACTTTGTCAACAATGGGCTGCTTCTTGCTGATGAAGGCAGTGTGAATAATTGGGATAATGGCACAGTCGGTAACTATTGGAGCGACTACAAAGGTACTGACTGGGACGGAGACGGCATAGGAGACACTCCATACATTATAGATAAAAACAACAGAGACAACCATCCAATGATGGAGCCAGTGCCCGCGCTTACGGCTCCCATCACAATCTTTAATGCAGGAACATGGGAAGGAAAAAAATACAACGTTAATGTTGTCAGCAACTCCACGGTCTCTGAGCTCAGTTTTGACCCTGAAGGCACCCGAATACGGTTTAATGTGATGGGCGAAAACGGAACAACAGGATTCTGTAACGTGACAATTCCAAAAGAACTGCTTTACGCTGATGAAACCGAGTGGGCTATCCTAGTGGACGGCAACCCTGTAACCCCTTCAATCAATGAAGGCGAAAACAACATCCACATTTACTTCACCTACAACCAAAACACCAAAACAGTGGAAATAATCGGAACAGAAGCGATCCCAGAGTTTCCCTCATGGATTATTTTGCCATTGTTCCTGATAGCAACAGTAGTAGTCACCGTTTACAGAAACGCATTAAGACGAAAAACTGTTAGTTAATACTGTTTTTTCAACAATACGCTGCGATTAGGAGCCTAATATGAATGAATTCTGTTGGCGGCTTAGGTTTTTGGTTAGCCGTTTTTTGCAGATTAACGCCACTAAGGTTGCCACAAGAAGCAACGGGAGAAGGACCCATGAGGGAAACTCTGGAATTACGTAGGGTTCCATGGGTGTCATTAGTGGATAGTTGTCAGTAATGTTTTGGTAGATTTGAAATGGGGTGTCTCCAATTCCATCACCGTCATTATCTTTGCCATCGTAGTTGCTCCAGTAGTTTCCTGTCGTGCCGTTGTCCCATCTTGCCGAAAAAGACGAAATATACCCCGACCCTATATAGAAGTTCTGAGTGTTCTCTATGAAGTTATTATGATAAATAATGAGATTGGGAGACTCGTCATAAACCATAATGCCACAATCGTTGTTTTTTATGGTGTTTCCAACAATCTTAATGTTTGAAGTTTCACCCTCAATATAAATGGCAGCAGCTGGCCACATCACGAGGTGGGCTTCGGTAATTATGTTTCCAGTAATTGTAATCCCTGAGACAGAATCCAAGACAATGCCGAAATCAGACTTTCCGATGACGCAATTTTTCACCGTTACATTTCTCACGTTGTGTAAGTAGATTATAGTCTCAGTGCCCTTGTCACTTTCAAGATGCATGCCATTTCCATCAATTATTATGTCGCTTCTCTCCACTATCAGATGATTCATATCCGTACCACCTATCAAAGTATAGAATTCTCCATTTCGTTGAACTGGAGCAGACTCAGGACTTATACTTCCATCAGCACGAATAGTCACGTATAGGTCAGCAGACACTATGTTGGTTTGTGGAAAAGAAACCAGAAAAGTTGACATTGAAAGAACGAAAACTAAAACAATCGTTGATGCAGTTCTTCTCATGCTAAGCACCTGCTAAGCCTCAAAAAAATCTAGCGTTTATACAGCATAAAAGGATTTTTGTCAAGAAACTTGACCAAAACCTGCCTCTTTAAGATCAAGAAACATTGACAAAAGAAACATGCATGCGTTTACACATCGAAAGCCATACTAATATTAGGTTAAAGCTTGATAGTGGACTATCAAGATTCCTTGAAGCTAAAAATAAAAAAAAGGGGGAAATAAAAGTGTTTAGTGGCTGTTATTCTTTTTTCTTCGATAGAATGTTACACCAAGTATGATGGCTAATATGATTGGAACTGCAATTAAAATCGGTGTGAAGTCTAGGCTTGTTTGACCAATAGAGGCGGCAGGTAGAGATTCAGTAGGTAGTTCCGTTGGTGTCTCTTCAGGTGGAGTTTCAGTCGGTGGCGACACGCTTAGAGGTTTGATTGGCGGCTCAGTAGGTGGGTCAATGGGATGGGTTGATTGGTCGGTCTCTTCAGGAGGAATTAAGCCTCCCAGCATATGCATATGACCGTAGAAGACTTCTCCTGTGTCTGCCCAGATGTTGTAAGTAACCCCGTAGACACTGCCTGGATAGACCTTGTCGAAGGTTAAGCCAACCTGCCAGTACGGATACAGCACCAGAGGTTCCTTGGGAGCAGTTAACAACGCTACGCTTGTGCGGTCATCCAGTATCGTGACGTTTCCCACCTCAACAATTGAGCTGTCAGTTGTGTTTACATTCCAGGAAATGTTCTGCACCCGCTCCATCGCAATGGCAATTGCTTGCTCTTTCGAAACATTCAAGGTGGTACTACCAATCTTATTGTAGCGATCATCACTGAATGCAAAATCACCATTGTTCCGATAACTGATGCTGAATCTTGTATAGTCTGCTCCATTGAACGTGTTCACCCAGCGAAATTTCGTTCCAGACGAAAAGTGCGTTATCTCAAACCTAACGTTACCTACAGTAATGGCTGTGTCTTTAACTTCGCTTACAATGGAAAGTATCTCTCTATATTGCTGAAACTCCGAGTTACCAAGATATTTCTGGTAATTTTCAAGGAAAGCGTCAGTCCTTTCGATAAGGTTGGTAGATGGCTGTTCGGTAAAGATCGGTGAACCTTCATTCAAGTATAGATTGAAGTAAGAAAAAGTGTTGTTTACGAGCGTATACATCACATCTATTTCGCTTCTATCACCTTTGAGTACATAATCCCCTTCTTCCTTAGGCAGATCTCCGAAATCAGCAAAGTAGCCACTATTTGATTCTGCAATGTATTTTGTCATAGTGTATTTTTCCAGATCCAGCTTAATGACTTCTGCCAAGAAGGATGACTCTGAAGTAGATAGTTCAGCCGAAGACGCCATTGACACATTAACTGCCGAGGTAACTAAAGCAACCGTCAGAATCAGAATGATACTTAGATTGTTTATTTTATTCATTTTTCACTCACCCTATTGATACATAATTGTCTCCATTGCCAAAGACTCTCATACTAGTATGCCAATATTCACCTACTGGAGGTGGAACCCATGCGTTCCATCCATCACCGTAAAGGATAGTATCATCGAAATAGGATTCGCCAAATGCCTGTTGCGATGCATAATCGAGGGCTTGATTTATTGTTTTGCGATTGCTAGTCTGCAAAGCCTTGTCATAGAAGGCTTCGACGAAATCAGACATGGTTTTACTTTGGTATCCTGTGACGTTCGACAATGGTGGTGAAAAAGTCTCGAACCCTATAACGCAATAATCAGTCTCATCTGGATCATTGTAGCCATCGTCGCTTAGATCATTTTCGTCCTGATGGGTCCAAGCGTAAGGCCATCCTACAGCTCCAGTCCCAAAATAGTACCAGCCATTCCCAAGGTCTTTACTGGAATCATAATACCCGATCTGTTTTGCTGAAGCACATGTCCAAAGGAAAACAAAATAGTGATGGCCATTACCAGTATATTGGTAGAGTTGGTTGTCGTAAATATCGTCACCTTCAATGAAGGCATAGTAGTGTTCCACATTCACTGGGTATTGGTACCACGGGAAAGGTAGGTAAACAATCAAACCTTGTTCATTATAAGTGCTGCCATGCATGTATTGCCATGCCGTGACGTAATCGTAATCATCCATTGAATCAGCGAGACTATATATACCGGAGGCTGATACGAGATAGTGGGGGTTGTATACTACCCATTCGTAAGAGAGAGCATAGTATTTTGTAGCAACGTAGTAAGTAACATCTTGTGCAACATCTATTTCATCCGGCCAATATTCCTCTTCATTCCAATCTTCGGGCCAACCCTCTGTTGTGTACCGACTTACGCTACACTCATATGACATAGCCGGTCTAACCCCTATAGAAGGCAACGTAAAAACAATCAATATCAGTAGAAGCAAAGCATGTATTAAATGTCTATGTTTTTTTCTCCGCATTTCTTTCTCCTCATTTTTTGCACTGCTAGAGTGCGGTAGAGAATTTTGTGGTCTGTCAATTAATGGATTGCTGAAGTCTTTGCCATGAATTTTTTCATCGATTAACATGGATTGAGGAAGTGAATAAAACATGTGGCAGTGTCGGTGTCCACGGGAGAGGGAAAAATTGATAAGGATGGATCTATAATCTTTATTAGTAAGTCACATATCTTACTATATAATCTATCGGAGCTTAACTACAATGGAACAAACTGAAAAAATGTTCTGAATCAGGGATCCGAGGATGATCCACATAACTGGAGCAAATCTGAGACTAAACTTGCCGTGTTATCCGTAATCATCAAGAAATCACGAAAGCTGAATCAAACAATTGCAGCAGCCTCCATCCAGCAAATCCAATCTGGACTGAAAAAAGACTACAATAAAGATTTGACCGAAAGGCAAATACTGAACGTGATTAAAAGTTTAGGAAGAATAGTGGTGAAAGAGAAAGACCCCCGCAACCACAGAAGAACCCTTTACAGAATAAACCCAAACTCCGTTGAAGAAGCCACCATTACACTTGTCAAGCTCAACAACAAGAAAGCACATAAAAACAACTACTTCGAAGGAACACTCAGCTATCCTCTCTTATCGAAAGAAAAGAAAAAATTTCTAGCCATAGGTCACAAACACTAATGTCACGGGTGATGGTTTTCGCTGGCGGCGATAGACCAGTTTTGGCTTGTTGTTGGGTAAGTTATTTATCCTCATTTTGGGATATGTTGGGTATTAAAAGGGTAAAAATGGATTTGGAGATGTTGTTATGCCTATGGCGTATGTTTTGATAACCACAGAGTCGGGTGCTGTGGACAGCGTTTTGGAATCCCTGAAAAAGATTGATGCCGTTAAAGAGACGTATATGGTTTACGGGGTTTATGATATTGTAGCCACGGTTAAGGCAGAAACAATGGATAAACTCAGAGAAATTGTCACATGGAATCTGCGAAGCTTAGATAAAGTCAGGTCAACCTTAACCATGATAGTGGTCGAAGACACGGAGTGAACGCCAAACTTCATCTTTTTCTTTGTATCTTTTGTTTTCTTTAGTCAATTGATCATCCATAATTTTCTTGAGGCGGGTTTGACATATTTTTAAAGGTTAGAGCACACTTTTGTGACGCAACCTTGCCAAAAGCTGCTGGGAAACCAAAATAACGCCACTTATTGTCATGAAGACCGCCGTCAACGGAAGAAATAATGTAACATAAGCGCTTCTCCACCAGCGAATAGAACTGTCATAATGCCACATCTGCTCAAGCGTCCAGTCAGCGCTGTTCGACACCTGCTCATTATCCTGAATCGCAGAAATCGAATGTCCCAAAAGGCTGACTCCAATTACCAGAAACAAAACTCCCAGTAAAGCAGACACTCTAAACGGATTCCTTATGGTCAGACAATTCAGTTTAGCCACTTCTTTTGCCTCTAGCGGGTGTCCCCATCCTCACCTGACCTAAGATATTCCTTATTTTGATAATCGCCATAAAACAAAATCCGTAATATCCACGAGCAGGCAACATTCTCCCAATTCTTAAACACTTAACGGCAATCAACTCGGAGAACATTGAAAATTTTATATAGGTCAACGGTGCCTTTTACAGTTGAGTATCATGGCTGAAATTTGTCCTACCTGCGGACTACCCTTAGATATTTGTGTCTGTGAAGAAATCGGCAAAGAACAACAACGAATACGAGTGCGTTTAGAAACCAGAAAATGGGGAAAAGCAGTAACCATCGTCGACGGCATCAGCAACAAAGAAGCAAACCTAAGCCGGTTAGCCCAGAAACTCAAAGCTTTCTGCGCCTGCGGAGGAACAGCAAAAAACGAGGAAATTATCCTGCAAGGCGACCACCGAGAAAAAGTCAGAACATACCTTATCCGTCAGGGCTATCCAGAAGCAAACGTTGAACTTCAATAACAGATGAGAGAAACAAGATGGGTATACTCGCAGATTTCCGCGAAGTACTGAAAGGACTGAAACACAAGAGAGTAAGCGAAGCAACAATCAACGTTTGCCCGAAATGCGGAAGCAAAAACATATTTCACACAAATCCATGGTTGTACGGAATAACCCCTAGACAGTATGTGTGCGCAGAATGTGGGTACAAGGGACTTATAGTTATGGAACTGACAAAAACAGAGGAAGAAAAGGGCTAATCGGGCAGCTCTATACCTAGCTGTCTCCTCAAACTCTTATACCTGTTCCGGACAGTAACCTCAGTTACACCCGCAGCCTCAGCAATATCCTTCTGAGTCTTCTTCTCATTCTGCACCAAACAAGCAATATACAGCGCAGCAGCAGCCAAACCCATAGGATCTTTGCCGGCAGCGGCACGCCTTCTCCTAGCTTCATGAAGAATTTTGATGGCATGACCCTGCGTAGGACCGGAGATACCTGTTCTCTCAGCGATTTTACTAACGTAAGTTAAAGGATTAGCGATCGGCATCTGAACATTCAGCTCACGGAGCAGCAGACGGTAACAACGAGCCACATCCTTTTTGTCCACAAAACTGGCTTCAGCTATCTCCCGAAGAGTTCTGGGGGTTCCTGTTGTTCGGCAAGCAGCGTATAATGAAGCAGCGGCGATGGCGGCTATAGATCTGCCGCGCACCAGTCCTTTGTCTAAAGCCTTACGGTAGATGATTGCGGCTTTCTCCTTGACTGGACCAGGAATATATGATTTGTCGGAAAGACGATCCAGCTCCGCCATGGCTTGGGCAAGATTTCGGTCTATGGAGGAGTGAACGCGAGAGCGTATCTGCCATTTCCGGAGTCTCCACATCTGCAGTCTTGTGGAGAGGGGAAGTTTGCGTCCGAATGCGTCTCTGTCCACGCGTCCTATGGCTGTGGATAATCCTTTGTCGTGAACAGAATATGAGGTGGGTACTCCAACGCGGCTCCTAGACGCCTTTTCTTCTTGAGTGAAGGCTCGCCATTCCGGACCCTTATCCATCATCTGCTCTCGGACAACTAGACCGCAACCTCCGCAGATGGTCTCGCCAGTATCATAATCGTGGATAAGATTGGGGCTTCCACATTCAGGGCACTTTTCATTTGCTCTACGGGAAATATCTTTTTCTTGCGTAACTTTTCGCCTCTCGGCAATTTTTGTGGCGAGAATTCCGGTGCTAATGTGATTCGTCTTCCTTTCAGGGTTCAGAATCGTCAATCTGGACCCGCCGTAGATACCCTGAGGTTATGACTTAATATATAAATATTACGATTTGGCTTCCTGTACTCGATATTAAGTGAGCTAATACGTATAGAAAGCCCTTTTTTCCATCCATTTTGGTTCCCGAAAAGAGGGTGATGAGAGATTTATTAATGAGAAAAGAACTTTCCTGTAACACAGTAACCATATAGCCCGGTGGTGTAGCGGTCAATCATGGAGGCCTCTGGAGTCTCTGACGGGAGTTCGAATCTCCCCCGGGCTACCAACTACTTCACATGTAAAGGAATACTTTCCCCAATTTTTGAGTTCTGAACAACAAACTGGACTAATAACCTTCCGTTACAAAAAAGGATGTTAAGAACTTGAAAAATTTTATATATTTAAGCGGCAGATGTTAACGTGTAAATATAGCAATTCTATTGTTATTACTTGCCGCTAAATTATGGAAAGAGAAGGGAGAAAAGATGCCAGAAGAAATTTGCCCTATTTGCGCTGAGAAGGGAGATAAATCTCCAAAGCAATTTCAAGTGAAAAAAGAAGACGACAAAACAGTTAAGGAATTCTCTTGTGGGCACAAAATTGAAATTGTGAGCGCAACTCTCGCAATGAAATATAAAAGCGAAACTGATCAAATCAAGAAATTTCTGAAAATGAAAGAATCTTGAAGGCTTGTGATAATTGTGAGTGAAAAAATGTCACTTGAAGATGCCCTAAAGCCTTACAAAAGCATCATTGACAATTATGATTCAGCCCAGAAAGTAGAATGGGCTCGTTGGAGTGATCGTCTCCCTCGGCGGGTAGCCAAAGTCACTAACATGCTTGAAGAAGCAACAGAAAAAGTAGACAAATGGCAGAACCTAAATTACGTTTTCATTGTCATTGCCGCAGCGGTTCCAGTTATCATGACAATATCAATCGAAGTGCTTAGTTTGACTCATCTGGCGTCATTAATAGATCTGGTTTTTCCAGCGGGTGTGGGAGTTATAGAAAAGATTTTATCGAAAGCTTCAAAGAAAAAAGAAGCTTTACTCTCTGTATATTCTCCATATTCCACGCTTCTAAGTGACATCATTATTGACATATTCCAAAAAACCTATGCCTCAAACAGGAAAACGTATGAATCTAAATGGACAGATTTGAATAAGATTCTAATTAACGCAGGAATAGCCGGCTAATGTAGCGGTCGCTAATTCACCCATTAGAACCAAAAAACAAATTCAGCATGCTTACGTGGATGCACTTGTTTTGACCATATTAGAGGTTTGTCTATTTTGCCGAGCTTATGCCTTCTCTCAAGGCTGTTATCAGAGAAGATTCTGAGCGTAATTATTCACTAACACATCAAAAGAGGCTTTTCATCTAGGCAGACCTATCAGCCCTGTTAATACGAAGTGAAAAAGTTAAACAAGTCACGTACCCCAAGCTACCAAACTCATCTTTTCGATTCTTTTCAGCGGGTTCATGTTTGTTTTTGTTGGCATTTGCACTCATTCGTGGGCTAATGAACTTGTGTTCTCTGCATCAAGTTTATAGTGTTGTCTTCAAACTTCTTGTCTGTGCTGGAGGTCATAAGTTTGGGTAAGCGTAAGTGTGTGAGTTGCGGTGCTGATTTGGGCGATGAGGACGTTATGAAGATAATACTTGAGGACGGCTCATGTGAAGTGTTCCCCTTTTCTAGGTGCCCAAAATGCTTTATGAAAGAGTTGCAGGAGAGCACACATCGCAAAAAAGGCGGCGGTGACGATTTCTAACTTTAAATCTAGCAAGCACAGAAATATTGTATCGTACTTGATGGTTACTGGAGTGTGAAAGAACGAAAAAAGTCGAATTCGAACCAGCTGATTCCCTCCACAGAAACTGGGTAAACTACAAAAAGAAACACAACGTCAACGAAGACATTGAGGCGCTAAGTCAGCTGTTGAATTCTTCGCATATTGCACGTAACGAAGAAGAGGTTTTGGACGCACTTTATGATTCAACTTTAGCTGTCTTGGATTCAACAACACAACTGGACAGTGAACAGAAAACTCGTGCACTCTACTTCTCGTATAATCTGTGCTCATGTAAAGAATGCCAAAAAGAGTGCGGCGCACACATCAACAAGAAGCGTCAAATTCGCATATCAAAAAACTTCTTTCACAACACCCTAAACCAGGAGACGCCCCCGCCAATTGGGCTTCTTGAGCTGATGTACACCATACTCCATCAACTGTTGCACGGCATTTTCCCAGAACACAACGAAGAAACAATCAATGAAAAGACTGAACAAGCATGGAAAAGCGGCACAACCGAACTAGCAAAACAAAAACTGAATCGCAACAGTTAACCATAACACACAGTTTTGCACGGTTAGCTGGTTAGGAACCGAAGAAGATTAGAGCATTGGAGGGTGACGGAGCCGTTTTCTGTAGAGCATAACCGCCAGTAACGTTGCGGTCATGAATAAGGGCAGAATCATCCATGCTGGAAACTCGGGGACAGCCTCAGAGGCTACGATTTCGATGGTGTGACTGCTGTGAATGTAGCTGACGTGAAACGTGTAATATGCTTCGTTATAGGTTTGGCTGTAGTCATCGCCCTCCACCAAAGCATATCCATCAATGCTCAAGGAGAACGTGCCCCAAAGCAAACCGTCAGGAAACGTAATTTCACAGGAACCGGATGTTCCGGTTTTACCGGTTACATTTAGGCTCAGCTGCTTTTCTGTTTGATTGAACTTGAACCCTAATATTGTGGAGCCGCTGTTCACCGTCACCGGGTAGGCATCGCTATCAATATACGGATAGAACACCTGCTCTAAACCAACTCTCTGAAAATGAACGTTCACAGTTTCTACCGCGCCATCTTCACCAACTTCTGAGCCGCTAATTCTCCATTTAACGATTAAACCCGTCGACTTTTCCCAATAATAATTTTCAGAATGAGGCTGTTCATCAACCCAATATGTAAGATTCAGATGATTGACCTCCATCATTTCGTCCCCATACTTCAGGAGAACAGTTTCGTTTACAGAGAAAGCGCCTTCAGAAGTCCCATTCTCATTCACCCAATCCGGATATAACATGCCACCCGCATTGCGGTTTGCTGAAATAACAACGAATCCAGTGCCGTCTCCATCACTAACATTTACCCAAGATGTGCCTGTTTCTGTGGTTCCATTAAGCAGGTCCCTTTCGAATTCAAATGTAACGTTGGTTCCAGAAATCTTTTGAACCGTGATGGTTTCAAGGTAGTCAACAGTGAATGGTATGGACGTGGTTAAACTGCCATTACTGTCTCTTACAGTTCTACTGATCGCATAAGTGTAGTCAGCGGTCTGCCCAACAGCGACGCCAACGTTTCCTTCAGCTGAAGCAAATTCTGCGCCTGAAAAAACCATAACCACAAGCACGAAAATCAGCGGCAGAACAATTTTTCGGTTCACAGCAAATCACACCAGCTATACAAGTAATTTCTGTAAGTAGGCTACTACATCTATTAAGGTTGCTCCCAAAAAACGTAAACGCCTCTCCCAAATATGATGACCAAAAACATGTATCCCAATTCAGGTTTATTGTCGTTTGTTTATGCCGTTTTTAGTATGGAAACTTTGATTTGATTGATATGTTCGTTGGTTCGGAATGCGTCCACCAGCTTTCTGAGATTGTCTGCTTCTCCTTTTACCACGATTACTTCTAGACAGTAGTCTTCCTCTATGTGAGCATGAAGATAGGTTGAGATTATATCTCCGAAGCTGTGCTGGATTTCAGATATCTGCCTATTCTTCGCGCCTCTTTTGTATATGATTGTTATGGACGCCGCGATTTCTCCCTTAAGCTCCCTGAGGTTTCTGCTCTCCAGAACGAATGCCCTTAAAGCCTGCCGGATGATCTCTGATCGGTTAGCGAATCCCTGCTCCCTGATGGAGTTCTCCACGCGCTCTAGGAGTTTTTCTGGAACTGAAACGCTGATGACTGTCATGTCACGCACCATCTTATTAAAATCTACACTTGCCTTTAAATATATTTTATTAAAAAACGGAAAAAATTTAATAAACTTCCATGTTACACATACTAAACAATAAAAAGGTACAGCTAAATGAACAAACGCCAGAAACTCTTTGTAGCCGCAACAGCTATAATCGTCATAACGGCAGTATTCGCCACCGCTTTCTACTCGCAGCAAAACAGAACAGAAAGCGATAAACTGAAAGTTGTAGCCACATTCTATCCCCTCGCCTTCTTCGCCCAACAGATAGGCGGAGAAGAAGTGACCGTCACGCAGCTTAT
>Ga0315550_1000883_pt1 | contig 18493 bp, 15 predicted proteins | sample SalMarSW160190MG_2_FD_203100 | JGI IMG/M metagenome (GOLD analysis project Ga0315550, IMG submission 203100) | Salt marsh sediment microbial communities from the Plum Island Ecosystem LTER, Massachusetts, United States - Salt Marsh Sediment SW1601-90 ... | reverse complement strand
TCAACAAGGCCGGCCTGGTGTCGGGTCACGCCTACGGCAAGGCCATCCGCACGGTCAAGACCTGCGTCGGCCAGGAATGGTGCCGCTTCGGCGTGCAAGATTCGACAAATATGGGCATCGCCCTCGAAAAAATGACCTGGGGTTCGTGGACGCCGCACAAATTCAAGATGGCGGTGTCGGGTTGCCCGCGCAACTGCGCCGAGGCCACGATCAAGGATTTCGGCGTGGTCGCGGTGGACTCCGGCTGGGAACTGCACGTCGGCGGCAACGGCGGCGTGAAGGTGCGCGTCACCGACCTGCTGTGCAAGGTGACCACGCCCGAAGAAGTATTGGAATACTGCGGCGCCTTCCTCCAGCTCTACCGCGAGGAGGCGCGTTACCTGGAACGCACCGCGCCCTGGGTCGAGCGCGTCGGCCTGTCCGGGATCAAACAGAAAGTCGTCGAGAACGCCGGGGAAAGAAAGGCGCTCCATGCGCGTTTCCTGGAATCCCAGAAATACGCGCAGTTCGACCCGTGGGCGGAGCGCGCGCAGAGACAGGTCGACCGGCACGAGTTCATCCCGCTCAAGCAGATCGCCTGATTTGGAAATTATAAATATGAAATTGACCGCCAGGACGCCAGGATCGCCAGGAACGAATAAAATTGAAAGTATATTTTGGGCGACGCCCGTGCCCTGCGATTCGATTGCACGAAGGGCAAGGCGTGGCACGAAAAATCCCACGAGTCGTTTTTCCTGGCGACCCTGGCGTCCTGGCGGTTCAGAATCCTGTCTATCCCTTTCACAGGCATCGCCATGAACTACTGGACGGAAATCGGAAACATCGATGACATCCCGCGCCAGGGGGCGCGCGTGATACGCACCGCGCATGGCGACATCGCCGTGTTCCGCACCGCCGCGGACGAGGTTTTCGCGCTGCGCGACCGCTGCCCGCACAAGGGCGGACCGCTGTCGCAGGGCATCGTCTCCGGCAAAAAGGTCACCTGCCCGCTGCACAACTGGAACATCCTTCTCGACTCGGGGGCGGCGGTGGCGCCGGATGAAGGCTGCGCCGCCACCTTCGCCGTCAAGGTCGTGGACGGACAGGTTTATCTCTCCCTGCCCGCGGAACACGCCAAGCTCGCTTCGGTTTCCTGAACGCTTCCTTTCGACGCCGGTCTCAGGAACGGACCGGCTTGATTCCCGTACTGTTCCAGGGGTGTACGCCGGCCGGTGACACTCTATATAGTCATGGGCATGGAACCTAATCTGACCGACCCCTTCAACCGCGCGATCGAATACGTGCGCCTGTCGGTCACCGACCGCTGCGACCTGCGCTGCACTTACTGCCTGCCGGAGGGTTACCGCGACTTCGGCGAACCGGAACACTGGCTCACGTTCGATGAAATCGAGCGCGTGATCCGCGCCTTCACCGAGCTGGGCGTGCGTCGCGTGCGCCTCACCGGCGGCGAACCGCTCACCCGGCGCCATCTTCCCGAACTGGCGGCGCGCCTGAACGCGCTGCCGCGGCTCGAGGATCTGTCCCTCAGCACCAACGCCGTGCGCCTGAAAAAATACGCCGGCGCGCTGCGGCAGGCCGGGGTGCGGCGCGTCAACGTCAGTCTCGACTCGCTGCAACCGGAACGCTTCGAGGCCATCACCGGCGGCGGCAAACTGGACAAGGTCCTCGCGGGGCTGGCGGCCGCCAAACAGTGCGGCCTGCAGCCGGTCAAGATCAACATGGTGGTGATGAAGGACGTCAACGACGACGAGATCGAGGACATGGTGCGCTTCTGCATCGGGCAGGATTTCACCCTGCGCCTGATCGAGACCATGCCCGTGGGCGACACCGGCCGATCCGCGAGCGATCATTACCTCGGCCTCGAGGAAGCGCGGCGGCGGCTGGCGGAAAAATTCGAGCTGCTGCCCGCGGTCATGCCGGGCGGCGGTCCGGCGCGCTACGTGCGCGTCGCCGGCACCGGACTGCGCATCGGCTTCATCACGCCGATCTCGCAGCACTTCTGCGAGACCTGCAACCGCGTGCGCCTGGCCGCGGATGGGACGCTCTATCTGTGCCTCGGCCAGGACGACAAGGTCGAACTGCGTCCGTTGCTGCGACAGGGCATCGGTGACCATGAGTTGAAACTGGCGTTGCGCGCCGCGATCGCGCGCAAGCCGGAGCGGCATGAGTTCCGCGAACAGCCGCGGAAAATCGTCCGCTTCATGTCCCAGACCGGGGGTTAGCCGGCGTTTTATTCGTCGGGATTTTTTGCCAGCAACACATCTCCGCGCCAACGGATTTCCTTGTCCTGGACGTGAACCGGTCGCTGTACGACCTTGTGCGGCAGGCCCCGTAACTCCGACTGCAACGTTTCGAGCGCCACGTCATAGCCGCCGGCGAACCGCGGGAAACTGACGAGCGGCAGATGCAGAACGCGCAGCTCTCCCGCGGTTCCGACCCATACGGGCACGTTTCCCGGCTTGAGCCGCATCGGCGTCGGCCATAGGCGCAGCACGAGCTGTCGGGCCGAATGTCTTTTCGGCTCTCCGGACCGCACCAGCAGTAACGATTCATATTCACCGTCGTGCAGCTGTGGCAGCACCGGCAGTTGATCGAGCTGGGCGTTGGGCAGCAGCCAGCGGAGCGCCGTGCGCAGCGTGAGCGCCGGCGGTTCCCGCCAGCCAAGGGACAACAAGTAGCGTCGCAGGAAGCGCGGGTCACCCCCCCACTGAACGTTCAAGGGGTGTTCGCGTTCGCCCTGTAGATCCAGGCGGTAGACCGGCATCTTGCGCCAGCCCTCCCCCCACCATTCCGGTGTGGCCATGCTCTCGACAGGATGACGCACGGCGTAGCGCTCGAGGTCCGACGACAAGCTGTTGTGAACATGCCAGCCGCTGGCGCCGAGAAAAACCAACAGCGCCACCGGAAGCAGTCCGCGGTTCGTCGCGCCCGCGGGTTGGTGACGCTGGCGCGCGATCGCCAGGACCGCGATCCAGGCAACGCCGAGTGCCACGCCCGCGGTCACGTCCGCAAGCCAGTGCGCGCCCAGGTAGAGGCGGGAAAACGAAATCCCGCCGATCAAAAGCGCGGCCAGCGCATAGGGGATCCAGCGCCAACGCGCGGCCAGGCTATGGGTACCGAGAACGGCCAGGAACCCGTAAATGACGGTGTTCATTGACGCGTGACTGCTGGGAAAGCTGTACGCCTCCACGCCGGAATACAGATCGACCGGACGCGGCATATGCAGCAGCGCCTTGAGGATCACCACCGCGAGCGCCCCGAAAGTGACGGCGCCCAGCCAGTAAACTGCATCGCGCCAAGCGCGCCGCCACAGCAGCCAGGCGAGCACCGCGACAATGACCGGAAGGGTGACGGTCGAATCGCCCAATTCGGTGAGTATGACCATTATCCAGTCACCCGGTGGCGTCCGCAGCTGCTGCAACAGGTGATAGAGAGACTGGCCCGCATAAACCAGCGGATCACCAGTCAGCACGTCCTCGATAACGCCCAGAAACAGCCAGCTTCCGGCAATCAACAATACCAACCAGACGAACAACGCGCGCGACGCCGGTCGCGCCGGATCGAGCAGATCCATCACGAACCAGGCGACCCTTCGATGGCGTTGCGCCCATGTCGCGGCCGTGGCCGCCCAACCGGTGACGCGTGGTGAGAACCACTGGTAACTCGTACGCACCAACCAGATGACGGCCCATACCGTAACGATAAGCACGCCGAACAAAAGGGCCAGCCGCCCGGCAACGAGTCCGGCGAGAGCGAGCGAGGCGCCGAAGGCCATTCCCGGAATCAGGTGAGCCGGCGCCCAAGCCAGCGCCGAGAGCACGTTGTACGCGTAGAACCGGATGGGCGCCATGCCCAACATGCCGGCAACGACAGGAATGACCGGACGCACGGGACCGACGAAACGGGCCAGCACGATGCTCTTGCCGCCGTGGCGCTGGAAAAAAGTTTTGCCACGTGCCAGCAATTCGGGCCGGCGCAGCAACAAGCGCGGCAGGCTGTCCCGGTAATGGCGCCCGAGCCAGTAGCTGACGCCGTCTCCGAGCACCGCGCCGCCGACGGCCCAGGCCAACGTGGACCAGAATTCCAGGACGCCGGCGCCCACCAGGACACCGGCGCCGATCATCAGGGTCGATCCGGGCACAATCAGCCCGATGAATGCCAACGACTCCGTAAAGGAAATCAACGCGACGATCACACCCGCCGCATGCGGGTGTGCGCCTATCCAGGAAACCAGATGATGAATGAACTGGATCATGGCGGGTCCGTATCAGGCGATCCTCGAATGGCGGTTACCGCAATGATCGCGCCAGCCACTGCTCACGGCGACCGTGCAGGCGCAAGTGGCCACGATCTATCGAGCGGGGAATCTTAACATCACCCGCAATCCGGGTTGGTTATCGGAGAGGGTCATATCCACACCGTGCAATTCGGCGATCGCCGCCACCAGAGCCAGGCCGAGACCGCTGCCGGGCGTGCCGCGGCTGGTGTCGAGCCGGTAGAAACGCTGGAACACCTTCCTTCTTTCGTGCTCCGGGATGCCGGTTCCGTGATCCACCACCGTCACCAGGGCCCCCGGCCCGGAGGACTCCAGCGACACCTCTATCGCGGTGCCGGAAGGCGTATGGCCCAGGGCGTTCTCGATCAGGTTGACGAACATCTGGGTCAACAACTCGCGGTCGCCGCGGATCGTCACGCCCGGCGGGATGGCGCTGACCAGAGTATGGTCGCCGTCTTCCGCCACCGGCGTGTAGGTTTCGACCACCGCCTGCAGCAGTTGCGAGAGATCGAGCTCGGTGAATTTGCTGCGGCGGCTGCCCGATTCCACCTGGGCGATGCGCAGCAACGCCGCGAAGGTTTCGAGAATCGCGTCGGTGTCTGCGATGGCACGATCGATCACCCGCTTGTACTCCTCCACCGTGCCGGGCCGCAGGCGCGCGCCTTCCAGATGCTGTCGCAGGCGGCCGAGCGGCGTGCGCAGGTCATGGGCGATATCGCTGGATACCTGCCGGAGCTCCTCCATGAGCAACTGGATGCGCTCCAGCATACGGTTAAGATTCGCCGCCAGCTGGTCGAACTCGTCGTTGGTGCCGCGCGTCGGAATGCGGCGCGACAAGTCTCCTTGAATAATGTCTTGTGCCGTGCGGTTGACCGTCTCGACGCGGTGCAACAGACCCGCGCTCATGACCATGCCGCCGATAACCGCCAACACAGCCACTGCCAGGAAGGCCCAACCGAACGCGCCGGTCGTCAAATCGCGGATTTCATCAAGCTGGTTCGCGTCCTGCGCCACGAACAGATAAAACCCGCCCGGCAACATCACGCCCCGCCCGAGGATCAGATGGTGCTCCTCCTCGTCGTGCTCGGCCGAGACGGAATGAACGCTTTCCTGCCAGCCGGTCAGCGGACGGCGCGGTTCCAGGTTTCCCGCGATCCGCGCGCCGTTGCGATCCTGCAGCAGATAGAGATTCTGACGATGCCGGTCGGAGGCGATGCGGTCATCGACCGAACGGTGCAGGTCGTTGACTCCGCCTTCCTGGTAGTCCCCTTTGAGCGACTGCACGTCCGCATCGACCACTTCCTTGAGCTGCCGTTCCATGTACCCGGCGGTGTTCCAGTATACCACCCCGAACAGCACCAGCACCGACGCGCCGAACAGCGCCACGTACAGCAGCGCATAGCGGAAGCCCGTGGTATGCAGCAGCCTATTCAGATTCACGCAGGCTATAGCCCGTGCCGCGCACGGTGTGAATCAGCTCCGGCGCGAAATCCTTGTCGATCTTGGAGCGCAGGCGGCTGATGTGCGTCTCGACAACACTGGTTTTGGGATCGAAATGGAAATCCCAGACGTGCTCCAGCAGCATGGTCCGGGTCACGACCCGGCCGGCGTGGCGCATGAGGTATTCGAGCAGGCGGAACTCGCGCGGCTGAAGGTCGATGCGCTGACCGCGCCGCTTGACTGTGTGCCGGATGAGATCCACTTCCAGGTCGGCGACGCGCAGCACGGTCTGCTCCGGAACCAGCGCGGGACGGCGCCCGAGCGCGTTGATCCGCGCCACCAGCTCGGCGAACGCGAAGGGTTTGACAAGGTAATCGTCACCGCCCGCCTCAAGCGCCTCGACCCGGTCGTCGATGCCACCCATGGTGGTGAGGAACAACACCGGCGTGGCCACGCCGGCGCCGCGCGCGGTCTTGACCAGACCCAGTCCGTCCAGTCCCGGCAGCATCCGGTCCACCACCATCACGTCGTATTTCTCGCCGGCGGCGAGAAAAAGCCCGTCCTTGCCGTTGGGGGCAATATCAACGGTATGGCCGAGCTCTTTCAGACCCTGCGCGATGTATTCGGCGGTATCCGGGTCATCCTCGATGACAAGAATTTTCATGCGTTTCCGTCGGCATTCACCGTAGCCCCGAAGGTCGGGCCGCTATGCGGCACCCTACTATATAAACATCGACGTCTCCACCAGACAACGAAAACCGGAAATTCAGGAACTTCTCCACCGCCGCCACAGAATCAGGCCGGCGATCGCCAGGGGGATACCAAAGGCGACCGGCAGGACGCGTTGTGACTCGACCACCGGTTTGCGTCGGACCGCAAACTCGACGAACGGGCTGGCGATGAGCCCGCCGGCTTCCCGATTGACGGCGCTGATGACAACACGATAGTGGCCTGACTGTATGAGCCGCATAGGCCAGTCGGTTACGATGGCCTGACCGGGTGCAAGATTTCCCACCGTGACGGCCTTGTGGGCGTTCCAATCCTCGAGATCCACGGGTTGCTCCCGGCCGGGGTCGACCTGTACCAGGCTGATCCAGGCGATAATGCCGGTGACGGGTGCGGCGCCGTCGTTGCGGATCACGGAATGGAACGCCAACCGGTCGCCCATCTGAGGAGACGACGGGTTGCTCGCCAGCGGCGCGAGCGACACGGACAGACCGCCAGCCTGCGCCGTGCCGGCCGCAGCCGATCCCGCACACGCCAACACGATCAATACAACACGCAACATGTTCATCAGAGCCTCCTTGACAACTATTGAGCGGCACGCCTGAAACTGCTGCTGGCGAACCAGAGCATGAGCCCCAACCAGGCCAGAATCGCGCCGATGTGCAACGCCTGGGCGGAAAGCGCCTGGGAATCGATGATGACCGCGTCGTAGGCATTCATCGCGCCCGAAAACGGATTGACGGCATCGAAGACCTTGCCGATGACGGACTGCCGCAGGCTCGGACCCAGCAACAGCGGGCTGGCCGACAACAGCAATACAATGAGCGAAGTCAGCAACGTGCCCCGAACGCCGGCGAAGCGGGCGCCGAGCCCCATGGCCAGGAACCCGAAGGCGAGCACCACCGGCGTGCCGAGCAGCGCCACGACGAGCATGGCGTCGGCAAGATTCTGTCCGGTGCTGCCCACGGCCCACAGGTACGGCAGCGCGAGCAGGTACATCACTGACCACGCGATAAGCTGTCCGCCGACCTTGCCCAGCAATATCCGGTTGCGGGGCATGGGCGTGAGCATCAGCGGCACCAGCGTTCCCCGCTCCCGTTCACCGGCCACGGCATCGGCACCCATCACCACGGCCAGCAAGGCGCCCAGCGCCGTAACGAGGCCGGCCATGTCGTACACCACCTGGGCGTTGTCCAGGAGACTCAGCTCGGTGTTGCTCACCAGCAGCAGACCGAACACCGACAAGATGGCGGACAGGGCGAGCAACCAGCCCAATCCGCGGCCGCTCATCAGCAGCTCGCCGCCTTCCTTTCGGGCCAACAGGATCATGGAGTTCATGCCGCCCTCCTTTCGCTGAGCGTGAGATAGAGATCTTCCAGTCCGCCGCCGGCGCGATGGATCTCGGTCACCGGCCAGCCACTGAACAGCAATTGCCGCCAGGCGGCGTCGGGCAACACGCCCGGCTCGATATCGACGACCCACCATTCGCCTTCCTGGGCTACAACCCGCACGACACCGGGAACTTCCGCGGAAGGCGGACCGGTCAGCCGAAGCCGGAATCGCGAGGGCTGGTTCCCGGCGCGCAACAGCTCGGCAATCGCGCCCTGAGCCACCGTCTGCCCCTCAACCAGAATGCCGATCCGGTGACACAGACGGTCGACGTCGTCCAGCAAATGGGTGCAAAGCAGGATGCCGACGTTTCGGTTGGCGCTGAGATCGATCAGCAAATCATGAATCTCGCGCCGACCCCGGGGATCGAGCCCGTTGGTAGGCTCATCGAGAATCAACAATCGCGGTTCCGGCAACAACGCACGTGCGAGCCCCAGGCGCTGCTTCATGCCGCGGGAATATGCGCCGATGGCACGAGTCAGTGCCGGATCCAGGCCCACCTGTTCCAAGCGGACGGACAGGGCGGCCGCGTCGTATTCCTTGCCGTAGAGCCTGGCAAAAAAATCCAGGTAATCGCGCGCTGTCATCCAGTCATAAAAACCGCCCTGCTCCGGCAGCACTCCCGTCTGGGCGTGGACTGCTTCGGAATCGACACGCGGGTCCACCCCCAATACGCGCACGCTGCCGGCATCGGACTGGCGCAACCCGAGTGCTACGGCGATCGTGGTGCTCTTGCCGGCGCCGTTCGGACCGAGGAGACCGTAAATCTCGCCTTTGTCGACCGAAAGATTGACATCACGGAGCACGGGTGTGCCGTCGATTTGCAGCCGCAACGATTGAATGTCGATGAGCATGGGGATTCTCTCGTTTATTTCGATTCATGTTCCCGGACATCCCACCCCGGCGTTGCCGCAGGGGTGAGGTTGTCCTGCCTCAGGCGATCATTCCTGACTGCCTTCGCCATGTTCACCGCGCTCGTCATCTGCCGCGTTCACGGACAGAACCTTGCCATCGGCCGCGTTGACCTTAACGACATGCCCGACGCCGGTCTGGTCCAGCACCGCCACTTCGATCAGCGTACGGCCATTTTCATTTTCGTAGCTTGCTTCCGTGGCCCGTCCACCAGCCGCCTGCTCCGCCATGACTACCGCTTTCGACAGGCTTGTGCTTGACTTCAGATAACCCTGAACCTCGGCACGGTCGTCACGGTCGAAAATCCGTTCGAGGATGTTTTTCTTTTTGGTGGCAATCGCGCCCGTCTGCGGATCGACACGCAGTTCCATCACCTTGCCATTCGAAGCGGTGTGAACTTCGTAGTAGGTCTTGCCGTGCTCGTCTTCAAGTCTGGCCGAAAGGGCACGGCCGTTGCTCTGGTGCTCAGCGGTTTGAATGGCTTCACGCAACGCCACCTTGGCAGTGGTGATCGCGGCATGTTCCTGCGCTTCGCCATGCTCTCTCTCGTTCGCCATTACCGGCGCTGCCGTTCCCAATACCATGGCCGACACCACGACCGTGTATAGTAACCGTTTATGAAAAGCTTCCTTGATAGGCATGATCCGTCTCCAGTAATTTAAGGGGTTGATACAGTCCGCCAATGCGAACTGTGGTGCCATCCTCGCATACCGCGTCTTGTCGACGCTTAGGCAAAACCATACCGATTCGTAATCTCATCGCAGGAACCGACGATAGGGCGCGGTGTTCTTGAAAGCCTCCGGGAAATCGGCAATGCGTAGTGGGAAGTCATGGCCATATACGTCAGCGCAATTTCTCCAGTCGCGCAAACAATACCGGCATCAGGATCAGCACCAGTGGCATCTGCACGACCAGGCCCGATATGATCGCGATGGCCAGCGGCTGTTGCATGGCCGCTCCCTGGCCGAGGGCGAGCGCGAGCGGCAACAGCGCCAGTGCCGCAGCCAGGGTGGTCATCGCGATCGGGCGCAGGCGGTTGACGCCGGCTTCGATCAGCGCCGCCATGGGTTCGGTGCCCCCATTCGCCAGGGCTTCGTATTCTGAAAAGTAAAATATCGCCACCTCCGTGACGATGCCCACGATCATGGTCATGCCCATCATCGCGGTGATGTTCAATTCGATTCCCGTGAGCCACAACCCGATGAACACCGCAGCCATGGCCAACAGCGGCATGGCCATGATCGCGAGCGCCGCGCGGAAACTCTCATACAGGAAAAGCAGGAGCAGAAAAACCAGCAGGACCGCGGACACGATGACGGCGATCAGTCCGCGAAAAGCGATCTGCTGCTGCTTATAGAGTCCGCCGAGTTCGTGGTACATCGTCTGAGGAACCAGCCCGGGTGTTGCGAGCACGCGCTTGATATCCGTGAGCGTCGATCCCATGTCGCGGCCGCTGATGCGCGCGGTCACCGCCACCATGCGCTTGAGATTCTCGCGCGTGATCTGGGGTTGCCCCGTCTCGGTACTGACCTGAGCGATGCGCCGCAGGGGAAACCGGTGCCCATCAGGCGCCCGCAGCCACAGGCCGGCGAGCTGGTCCTGGGTGCGGCGCAAGTCGAGTGGCACCCAGGTTCGTATGCCGATCAGCTTGATGCCTTGCTGTACCTGAGTCGGGACCACACCTGAAAAATACGCCTGAACCTCGCGTGTCACGGAATCGGGGTCGACGCCCTCGAGCGCCGCCTTGGCGCGGTCGACCCGCACATTCAGCGCATCACCGGCATACACGATACCGTCGCGAACCTCCACGACGCCGGGAATTTTCCCGATGGCTGCGGCAACCTGGGGCGCTGTTTTCAAGAGCGCCGACATGTCGTCGCCGAAGAGTTTGATCTCGATGGGCTGGGGGACGGCGGTAAGATCGCCGATCAGGTCCTCCATCAGCTGCGCCGTGCCGACGTCCAGACCGGGCACCTGGGTCGCGATGCGATTACGCAGATCGTCCATAATGGCCTCGACCGGACGCCGCGGTGGCGGCTTAAGGCGGATGAAGAAATCCCCGGAATTCGCTTCGGTGAGACCGCCGCCCAGCTGGGCGCCAGTGCGCCGCGAGTATGAAGCCACTTCCGGCGTCGCCTGCAGAATCGTCTCGACCTGCCGCAGCAACCGGTCGGTTTCGGTCAGCGAGGTGCCGGGCGCGGCCAGGTAGTCGAGCACGAAGCCGCCTTCGTCCATCGCCGGCATGAAGCCGGATCCGACCTGCCGGTAGGCGACATAACCCACGACGATCAGTGGCACAATGCCCGCCAGCAGCCACAAGGGCCGCGCCAGCACGACCGCCATCAATCGCCGGTAATGTGACTGCAGGGAGCGGGAAACAGGACCGATGTTTTCGCGCTCCACTTCCTTGTGGCTGAGCAGGTGATCCGCCAGGAGTGGAATGGCCAGCCATGCCACCAGATAGGAAATCACCAGCGAGCTTGCCATGGTCAGCGACAAGGCCTTGAAGAAGGCGCCGGTCACGCCGCTCAGGAAGGCCAGCGGCAGAAATATGATCACGGTCGAGGCCGAAGACCCGGTCAGTGGACGCACGAATTCGCGCGCCGCCGCGCGGATGCGCTCATGGTGCGTGCCGCGGCCGTCGCGCAGGTGATGCACAATATTCTCTATCATCACGATGGCGTCATCGATGATCAAACCCACGGCTGCCGCCATGCCGCCCAGGGTCATGATGTTGAAGCTCATGCCAAGCACGTACAACAGCAGCACGGTCGCCGCCAGCACAGCTGGTACCACCAGGATCGCGACGACCGTGATTCCGATGCTGCGCAAAAAGACCAGCAACACCACGGCCGCCAGCACGACGCCGATGACGATCGCGTCGCGCACGCTGGCCGCTGAGTCGGTGATCAGCTGGCTCTGGTCGTACCAGTTGCTGATGTTGAGATCCGGCGGAAGTTTGTCGCGGTAGGCAGCCAGCCGCGCCTGCACCGCGCGCACGATCTCGACGGTGTTGCCGCCGGGCTGCTGATAGATCTGCACCGACACCGCGTCGCGTCCGTTGGCGGTCACGCGCATCCACTGCGGTGCGGTCGCTTCGTGCACCGTCGCAATGTCGGCAAGCTGCACCAGGCCGTTATCTCCGCTGCGAAGCACAGTGTGGCGGATCTGGTCGAGATTCCGCAGGCGCGTGTCGGACAGCAGCAGGAACAGCTTGTAGTGGTCCTCCAGGCGGCCGACCGCCTGCAGAACATTGGACGCCGATAGCGCCTTGACCACATCATCGAAAGTCAGGCCGTAAGCATCCAGCTGAGCGGGGTCGACGTCCACCCGATACTCGGCCTGGGCGCCGCCCAGCACGCCGATGCGGGCGACGCCATTGATCGCCGAGAGCAGGGGGACCAGCTGGTACTGGGCGATATCGCGCAACTGCACCAGGGATTCGCGTTTGGATGTCAGGCTGTAGGCCGCCACCGGAAACACCGTGGGATCCATGCGGCGCGCGGTGAACGAAGTTCCGGCCGGCAGCGCCGGCAAGGTCTGGTTGACCGCCGACTCGACCTGTTGCAGGGCCAGCGCCATGTCGGTGCCCCAGTCGAAGTTGATCGACAGGTCGGCGCTGCCACGGCTGGTCGTGGAACGGATGTCGCGCACGCCGGGCACGGAACGCACGGCCTGCTCCACCGGACGCGTGACCGCGATCACCATCTGCTCGCCCGGACGGTCTCCCGCGTTCACCTCGACGAGGATGCGCGGAAAATTCACGTGCGGAAACAAGGCCACCGGAAGCTGAAAAGCGCTGGCCGCACCGGCCAGCGCCAGCACCGCGAGCAGAAACAATATCGATCGGCGATGACTGGCCGCCCAGGTCGCCATGCTCATGGAACCGTCTCCCGCACCGCCATGCCGTCCGCCAATTCATAATTTCCGACGGTTACCACCACGTCGCCTTCCTTGAGTTCGCCGCCGACACCGACAAAACCGTCGGCCTGAAGCCCCGGCGAAATCTCGATTCGGCGCGCGCGCCCTTCGCGCACCACGAACACGTAGGCGCCACGATCGTCGCGCAGAACCGCGCTGCGCGGTACCGCGAGAACCTGTCGCTGGCGCAGCGTGATCACACCGCGCATTACCTCGCCCAGCACCAGGCCATGCGCGGCCTTCTTCGGGACGCGGGTATAAACGTCCACGAGGTGGGTTTGCGGATTCACCATGGCGTGCACGTCGCCGACCTCGGAGGCGACTTTGACCTCGGGACGAAACACTGAGGACAGGATCACCTCCTGTCCTGCTTGCACCCGCACCGCGTCTTCCTGCTCCAGACCCAGGGGAACGACCAACGCATCGCGGCTGGCCAACAGCATGGCCACGGTATCCGCCTGGACGCGTTGCCCCCGGCCCACCGACAGCTGCGTAATGATGCCGGCAAACGGCGCACGCAGGATTTCCGTCGACTGTTCGTTGCCGACTTCCCGCTGCGCGCGGAGCCGGGCTTCGGCGTCATGCAGCCCACGCTCAGCGGCGGCGCGCTGTTCACGCGTCGCCAGTTGTTCCTTGAAGAGGCGCTGCACATGCTCCAGGTTGCCGCGCGCGAAATTCGCTGCCGCCTCGGCTTGCCGGTATTGCATGCGCGCGTCGGGCGCCGTGTCGAACTGCAACAGCGTCTGCCCCGCCACCACGCGTTGTCCCAGACGCACCGACAGGTGGCTGACCGTTCCGGCCCGTTTCAGCGTGATGCTTGTCGCCTGGTCCGGATCCGGTTGCACGCGCCCGAAGGCCGTGACCGTTTCCTTGAGACTATGCCGGGTGACCGGGGCAACCTGCACCAGCGCGCTGGGCGCCGAGTTGTCGGCGTCCGATGACAGCGGAGAAAATATCAGCACAGCGGCCATCAGAGCGGCGGCTGAACGACAGCTTGGCGCATACCCTCTCATCGTTTTGCATCCTCGGCAGGTATTGGGTTTTCGGGGACGGGCCACGCCAACAGGGTATCGAGCGCAATACGTGTATCCCACCGCGCCTGCCGCAGATCGGCAGCTTCGATCCGTTTGTTCATCAGCGTAACCTGCATGTTCAGGTAGGTCAGCGCGTCGATATCCCGAACGTCATAGGCACGTCCCGCCCGCCGGACCATGAACTCCAGGTCTGGCAAGCTGGTTTCGATCTCTTTCAGTCGTTGCACGATGAGCGCCGACTGCTTCTGGAGCATGTCGATCTGGACAGTGCTCCGATCAAGCCGGGCCTGATATTCCTGCCACAGGTGGTCGCGGGTGGCGCGCTGAACGGCGATTTCACCGCGGTTGGCGGAAAAGACGGGGAGATTGAGCGTCACGCCGAAACCCGCCGTGTGCAGGCCGGCCGTGTCGCGGGCGCGGGTGAGGCCGACGCTCAGCGCGGGAAACTGCGCCAGGATGGCGCGGCGCACACCGGCCTCCTGGCTGAGATAACCCACCTGCAATGCCAGCAAATCGGGCCGGCGATGCTGAATCGTCTTCAATGCCATCGCTTCGCGTGCCGCATCCGGAGGAGCGGGTTCACTCATCGGCGACAGGATGAGCGTCACATCCGGCGCGAGCCCCAGCAATACGTTGAGGTCGTGGTGCGTCTGGTTCAATTGCCGTTCCATCTGGCTGACCCGGGTCTGGGCATCCAGCAGCGCCGTAAGATCCGTACCGGTGATATCGAGCGTCAAATCGCCCTGGTGCAGTGCCCTCGAAGAGCGTGCGTAACGGTCGGCATACAGTCGCCGCGCCTTGCGCAGCAATTCAAGCTCGGCGCCCTGTGTTTGCGACTGCACGTACAGGATGCGCGCGCGTTGTGCCACCTGCCATTCCTGCCATAGCAAATCGAGATCGACTTGCCGCTTCCCGGCAGACGCCGCGTCGACCCGCGCATCGCGCGTCACCAGGGCGGCGATATCGAAATTCAGGCCCAGGCCGTAGGCGTTCGTCAATCCGGGACCGCTGTCCGTGGGATGGTCCGTGGACAACGAAAGTTGCGGGTCGGGCAACAGACGCGCGGCAAACAATTGCGCGCGCGCCACTCCGTCCTGACGGCGCTGCGCCTTGAGATCGGGATTGTTGACCACCGCGAGCATGGCCACTTCGGTCATATCGAGCCCGTCGGCCGGATTGAAGATGTGGCGCCGCAACGCCGGCAGCGACAAGGCGCCGCTATCGATTCGCAGCGGTACGTGCGCGGCCAGGTCCGGTTGCTGCGGCAGCGACCGCGGCGTGTAAGTCGCACATGCCCCGAGCCCGAGTGCCGCGGCCAGCGCTAGCGCCAGCATGCATCCGGACACGTGGCGACGTGAAGCGTCTGCCCTGAGGGAGCCCAGTTTGATATCGGTATCGGGATGCACGGAACTGATCATCGCAGCCGATCCCTTGGCGCGAGTTCGGCAAAACTTTACGACTTCGTAAGGTGACGTGAAAAACGCGATCGTGACGGCACGATGCCGTCGTGGGCGGGTATTAATCGGGATGCGGGAACAAAAAAGCGGCCTGCTGGCCGCTTGAGGGATAAATCGTTTTTAACCGCCCCGGTGGGTGTTTCAGCGCAGCTGCTGGATCAGCTTGTCTTCGAGCTCGATGCGGGAGGCGAGCTTTTCGCCGAGCATCGACAGGTCATCGGAGAACGCCATGCTGATCTCGCACTGGTCGCCGCAATCGTACTTGTCGTTGAAATCGAGCGCGGCTTCCGTGGAGTCGGCGATCTGGGGGTAGAGTTTTTCGGCCAGCTCGGCAATCGTTTGCCGGCGTTCGGTGCCGTTGACGATGCGTTCGTAAAGACTGAAATGCCCCGCCGCGATGTAGTCCACCAGCACCTGGCAGAATCTCTGAAGCATTTCCTGCGCCGGTTTGACGCGCGAGTTCTTTCCGTTTTTGTACGGCTCCAGTCCCGCCAACTGGCAGTACAGGGCCAGCATTTCCGTGCGCTCGGTGACCAGTTTCTGCACCAGTTCCTGGCTGCCGGTGCGGCGCTCCTGGGCCCGGGCCCCCTGCGCCGCCTCTTTATTGTGTTCCGTTGTCATGATCGCGCCCTTGTTCTCCTGACTGAGTCGCAAGACTATACCCGCTCACCGGGGGTTTGTTAACACCGCCCGTTTCCGATCATTATTTTAATAAGCTAGAACAAAATAAATTAACCGCCAAGACGCCGGGAACGCCAAGCATTTACCGTGGAAAACGGTATTTCCCGGCGCCGCGGCGCCCAGGCGGTTCAAATTCATATTCATCCCGCGGGAGGCGGAAAGCACTGCGCGCCGTACGTCAACATCAGCCGGGAAAGCCCGGGAACCGGCCCTTGACGCCCTGCAACATGCGCTGCATTCCGCCCTTGCCCATGCGTTTCATCATCTTCTGCATCTGGTCGAACTGCTTGAGCAGGCGGTTGACGTCCTGCACCTGGGTGCCCGAACCGGCGGCGATGCGCCGCTTGCGCGCGCCGCGGATGATGTCCGGGAAACGCCGTTCCTGCGGCGTCATGGAGTTGATGATGGCGACGAGACGCGCCACCTGCCTGTCTCCCAGCTGCGCCTTGGCGGCATCGGGCACCTCGCCCATGCCCGGCAGTTTTTCCATCAGGCTCGCGAGCCCGCCCATCTTTTCCATCTGCGCCATCTGGTCGCGGAAATCCTCGAGGTCGAAACCCTTGCCCTTCGCCAGCTTCCGGGCCATCTGGCGCGTCTTTTCCTGGTCAACGCTGCGCTGCGCCTCCTCCACGAGCCCGAGCACGTCGCCCATGCCGAGAATGCGCGCGGCCACGCGGTCGGGGTAAAACGCCTCGATCGCGTCGGTCTTCTCGCCCACGCCCAGGAACTTGATCGGCTTGCCGGTAACCTGGCGGATCGACAAGGCCGCACCGCCGCGGGCGTCGCCGTCGGTCTTCGTCAGAACCACGCCGGTCAGGGGCAGCGTTTCGTTGAACGCCTTGGCCGTGTTCACCGCGTCCTGACCGGTCATGCTGTCGACCACGAACAACGTCTCCACCGGCTCGACCGCCGCGTGCACCGCCTGGATCTCCTGCATCATCGCGGAGTCCACGTGCAGGCGGCCGGCGCTGTCGATCAGCACCACGTCCATCGCCCGCTTGCGCGCCTCGTCCACGGCCCCGCGCGCGATATCGACCGGATTCTGGTCGGAGCGGCTCGGGAAAAATTCCGCGCCGACGGCGGCGGCCAGTTTCTGCAACTGATCGATCGCCGCCGGACGATAGACGTCGGCGCTCGCGACCATGACGGACTTCTTTTCGCGCTCGCGCAGGAAACGCGCGAGTTTGGCGACCGTCGTGGTCTTGCCGGAGCCCTGGAGCCCGGCGACCAGAATCACGGCGGGCGGGCGCACCGCGAGATCCAGTTTTTCGTTGGCCGCGCCCATGAGCGCAACCAGCTCGTCGTAGACGACCTTGACCAGCGCCTGTCCCGGCGTGAGGCTCGCGAGCACTTCCTGCCCGGAAGCCTTGGCACGCACATGCTCGATGAAATCCTTCACCACCGGGAGCGCGACGTCGGCTTCGAGCAGCGCCATGCGCACCTCGCGCAGCGCCTCGCGTGTATTCTCTTCGGTGAGCCGCCCCTGCCCGCGCAGACGCTTGAGGGTGACTTGCAGTCGTTGGCTTAAGTTGTCGAACATATATATGAGATTTAACCGCCAGGACGCCAGGGACGCCAGGACTTATTTATATTTTAAGAATGGATCTCCAATACATCGGATCCGTTATCCATCGATCTTGCATCATGCATTTTTACACTTCTTCGTAATAGACATTTTCCTGGCGCCCCTGGCGTCCTGGCGGTTCACAAATCTCACAACTCAAAAACCTGCCCGCGCGTCAAACGCCGCGGCGTGTTGTCCGGGATGTGCCGCGCGATCTCGTGCATTATATCGTCTTCACGGCCCGGCATGAGATGGGTGATATGCACCCGTGGCCCCGGTTTCAGTTTCTTCAGCTCACCCGCCAGCATCGACGGGCACAGATGTTTGGAAATCCGGCTCAGCTCCGCGTCGGCGTCGAGGAAGCTGGTTTCGATGATGACATGCCTCAGGTCGCCGGCCTCGTTCAGCGTCTTCCAGAATTCGTCCGTGACCGTGGTGTCGCCGCTGAAGGCAAGGCTGCCCGCGCCGGCGCTCAGCAGGTAACCCACCGCCGGCACCACGTGATTGACCGGGATGCTGCGCAGCCGCCGCCCGCCGAGCGTCAGCTCGGCGCCCACGGGCAGCGCCTGGTACGTCATGAACGGGGCCTGCGGCGTCGGCAGGCGGCTGAAATCCGGCCACAGGGCATTGTTGAAAAGATGGCGCCGGAGCGTGTCGAGCGTCGCCTCCTGGGCGTAAACCCGCAGCGGCGCCGCGCGGTCCGCGCCGACCGTGTCCAGTAAAAACGGCAGCATCGCCACGTGATCGAGGTGCGAGTGGGTCAAAAAAACATGATCGATGGCGCGCAGCTCGGCCAGCGTGAGGTCGCCGACGCCGGTGCCGGCATCGATGAGAATGTCCCGATCCACCAGCAGGGACGTGGTGCGCGCCTGCGCGCCGATGCCTCCACTGGCCCCCAGAACCCGGATTTTCATTGGCGACCCATCCGCTCCGGCAAAACGTTCATTCATGCTCCTTGGCACTCTTCAAAGGGAAGGCGACCTGTGACATCATGGCCCATATTATGGTCAGACGAACGCAGTAGGGCGACACTTAAATTATGACCAACCCCGTAATGAATTTCCTCGCCTTGGCGCTCTATCTCAGCGTCGGG
>Ga0315550_1000880_pt1 | contig 18513 bp, 16 predicted proteins | sample SalMarSW160190MG_2_FD_203100 | JGI IMG/M metagenome (GOLD analysis project Ga0315550, IMG submission 203100) | Salt marsh sediment microbial communities from the Plum Island Ecosystem LTER, Massachusetts, United States - Salt Marsh Sediment SW1601-90 ... | reverse complement strand
TTGGACCTTACTTGGCTCCAAACTGGCATGATGTGGAAAAACTCATGCAACAACTGGTTACTTACGTTAACACGTCACAGCTGAACCCCGTTGAATTAGCAGCCAGAGCGCATTACATGTTCGAAAAAATCCATCCCTTCGGAGACGGAAACGGCAGAATCGGCAGGCTCCTGCTGAATCACGTCTTGTGGAAAAACGGCTATCCCATGCTCATAATCGAATATAAGAAAAGAGAATCCTACTATAAAGCACTGCAGAGAACTGAAGAAGGCTTCGTGAATTACCTTACAAGAAGATACATTTCGGTGCACAAAAAACGCCTAGAACCCAGCTAAGGATGCAGCGACAACCTGCACAACCAACAAACCAGAACAAAACCAAACCCAAAAAAAAACAACGGCTAAAACAACCTGAAAGAGGTAGTTGTGCTTATCAACCCCTCGCTTCTGCAACAAAAACTCACAGTGGATGTCTCTAAAAGCGCGGGGTGTCAGCTTCACACCCACGTTCAAATCTCACGCGAAAAAGCATTAGCGTACATGGTCTAATTATGCCTCATTGTTAAAACATCTGCAATGACTAGAATACTGCCCAACTGCATTTTAATTAGTTTTTGAAGAGGAATTGGCGCGAATCCTCCTTGACCGTTAGTCTTCTTGGCAAGAGCCCTGATTTTTCTGTCGATTCTTGCTGTGATGTTTCCCGCTTTAGTTTTGCTTTGATTGGCACGAATTGTCTCTGCGACACGCCAGACCTGACCCAGCAGTAACAAATCGGTAACGTCAACCATTAAGTCGTTTTCGAATACTTCAAAGTTAGTGGCGTCGCGGTTTTCTATAGCTTGCCTCTTTGCTTCGGCTAATTCCAGTTCCAACTTAGCGCTTGCGACGTGCTTCAGCACCGAACCCAAAAGCACTGGGTCAGAAAAACGGAAAAAAGGTTCTAACTTGGTTAACACATCTATGCAATAGTCTATAGTGGCTGCTCTTTTTTCTCTTCTTTTTTCAAGCAGACCCTGCAGCTTCTGGTCTGAGACTTCGTTGTCTCTCTTTACTGATGATTCCAAAAGAGGAACTTCGCAGTTAAAGCTGAAACCCCCAATCGTATCCTGATACCATTCATCGCTGGTTGAACCCCGTCTCATAGTTAAAAGATTTTCCGGTTCGTGCCTAGTGTAGTAATCAATGTAATCTCTTAGACCGTACATCTGATAGAAACCAGGAGTCAATACTTTTCCGAAGGGAACATCAGGGTTAGACGTTGAAAGAGGCAACCCCAAATTATCGGACAGCCTTCTCAATCTCGGATAAGCTTCAGGGAGATCCCTGCTGAAGTAAAAGTAGGTGTTGTAAAAACCACAATGATGCAGATTGCACAAGAGATCAGGCTTTTCATCCTTGATGATTTCTTTCACAGCGGTAGATTCAGGCCTTGGGTGCACCCATTTGTAGTTTTTGTATTCAAAAGGAAAGGTCCATTCATACTGGTTTTCAGTTGGTTCTCTAAAATAGAATTTTGCCGTTTCAACAAGTGAACCCCAACTGCCGAACCATCCCTCATTCATCCGCATCCCACGTTGCTCAAGCACCGGTATTATCAACCATCGCCATCCGAAGAAATCAACTTCCGGATGCTTTAACATCCAATCAACAAAGTAAACAGTTACCAGACTACCCAAAGGTTCATCGCTATGAGGCACACCTATTATTAGCGCCGTTTTCTCTCCGCTACCCATCATGTACATTTTGAGTGGGGTGTTTTCCGCTGTCTTTCCGATTACTCTTTCTTCGATAGAGGGATGTTGCCTGAAATTCCCAGCAATATCCTCGATCTCGTTCACCCTCAAGAATCTGCTGTAATCTGGAACTTCTCTCAGGATCTTGGCGAAACTATTGTGGTTCAAAGTTGGACCTCTACGCCTAAACCAGGTTTTTCCGAAGGAATCACATAACCATCCTCATATCTAGCGCCACCCTTAGCAACGTCATTAGTGAAGTCCAGCGCTGAATCCAAATCCGCATACTGAACGTTTCTGAAGGCACATGCAAAATGGACACCAGCAGACATAGCCGCCATAGATTCGTTCATGCACCCCACCATAACAGGAACGTCAGCCAATTCTGCAAGCGCGTTAGCTTTGATGGCGTTTGTTACGCCCCCAATCTTCATCAGCTTAATGTTTATCATGTCTGCAATTTCATGCTTCACCAGCTTGACGCTGTCGCTTAAAGTTAAAGCGGTCTCATCAGCCATTATCGGAACCGAGCATTGCCTCGTAACATCCTTCAAAGAATACAGGTAGTTTGCTTTTGTCGGCTGCTCCAACATCTCGATGTCTGCTCCCTTTTCCTCAAGCGTCTTGACAATCCGGATGGCGTCTTCAACCGAGTAACCCTCATTAGCATCAAGCCTCAACTTGACTGCTGAACCAACCGCTCCTCTTATAGCAAGAATGTTCTCTATATCCTGCTCTACGTCGATTCCGCACTTGATTTTAATGAATTTGAAGCCCTCAGCAACTATTTGCTTAGCTTTCACCACCATCAAGTCTGTCGAGTTCAATCCGACCGTAACAGACGTCGCGATTTTCTCTCTGTAACCCCCAAGCAACCTGAACAAAGGCATCCCCGCAATTTTACCGATGACATCGTACAACGCCATGTTCACGCCTGCCTGCAGAGAAGAATTTCCTGCAAGCTCCTTTTCCAGAGCAAAATTCACAAGATTAATTCTCGTCGGGTCACACCCAACAACAAACCTCTTCGCAACCTCAAAACCTCTAAGCACAGTATCCTTCGTCTCCGAAGTCACCGCATCAGGCGTCGAACAGCCCCAACCAACTATGCCCGTCTCAGTCTCCAGCCGTATGAAAATGTTGTCCGCAACTTCGGTTGTCTCATTAGCTATCACAAACGGCTCCTTTAACTGCAACTCGACTGGAAACGCCTCGGCTCGCGCTATTTTCGTTTTCATCTTAATCCCAAATGTTCAAAGAAACTTTTTCTGCTCAAGCTCCAACAAACCTTACAATTTCGCGCCTATAAACAATTCTTTAGCGTCTTGTGAAAAGTAACCGAAAGCCCAAATAGTCATTACAATTAATGGTGAATTTAATGAGAGCTTTTTAAGGAAGCCCAAGCGCTATTAAACTGAGAACATGACGTCAACACTGCCATCTGGCATCTACATTGCAAACGCGGATGAAATCGACGCTATCGTTGAGATAGAAAAGAAATGCTTTCCGGGAAAGGTTGCCTATTCAAAGCGTCAGCTGGAACACCTGATTTTGAATGCAGATAGCGACTGCTTGGTTGAAAAGGAAGACGGGGTAATTAGAGCCTTCCTTATAGTCACTTATCGCCACGGAAGCTTAACTTGTAACATCGAGACAATTGACGTGGACCCAGCTTTCAAAAACAGAGGCATCGGGCTAAAGCTTCTGAAAGCGGCGGAGACAGACATGAAGCGAAGGGCTATGCGTTGGTCCCAGCTGGAGGTGTCTGAAGGAAACGAAGCCGCTTTGAACATGTACAGAAAGGCTGGGTACACATTCAAAGAAAGGCTTGAAGGCTACTACAAGTTTGAGCACAATGGAACCCACAACGCAATCAGGATGGTTAAGGAGCTTTAGTTAAATCGGAAGGCGCGGGCACAGCTACCCATGATTCGCCTTTCAATGCTGAGAAGCCCTGCGTGTATTTCATTAGAATTTCAAGTAAAGGCTTTCGGAAGCGCATGGGCAAGAGCTGCAAGTCGCTGGTTGGTTTGTTGAGGTGAATTGTTTCAATATGACTTGTTTCCTGGTTCAAGTTGGGCAGAAGCTTCGCGAGGAAGAGCGCGTAGTTTTTTTCGTCTTCGTCAAGTCTGAGGTTTCCCTCGGCAATTCGAGCGGGCAGTGCCGAAACGTCTGCCTCACTGTAGCCCATAATTGACGGGTCGGCGTTGTTGGCTAACAGGAATAGGAGAACACCTTGACATTTACTGCATTTGCCGCAAGGCAGCAAGTCGCCGTTGTTGAAGCGGCAGCTATGGCAGGAACGTTGAAGCCGCGCTAACTCAGGGTACCTGCAGGTTAATAACCTCTCCACAATCATACCTGATATTGACCGAACCGCGCTCCATTGACGCATTCCAGGCATTCTTTTGGAGAACCATTGTTCCATTCTAACGTCAAAGTCTTGTGTCTGGTCGTACACGCCAAAGAAGTGCCGAATTCCCGCAAAGTAAGAGGACATGCGTGGATCGTCAAATTCGCTTCCAATTAAGAGGTTCCCAATCCGTCGCTTGGAGAAAATTGGGAGAAGAAGAAAAACGTAGACTGGAAAAATGCAGAGTCTTATCGGATAAGTGTCCGCCCAGATTTCTCTATGGTCTTTCCGGATGATTCTCATTTGATCAAGCATGAACGTGTAGAAGCGGTCCACGTTGGTCCAGGCTCTTGCAGTTTTCGGATAGTTCTTCTTGAAGTGTCGGTAAGCGGGAAGAGCTGTTCGCCAGTGTCCGCCACTCTCGTTAACATACAAGGCGTGAACGTCAGCACCTATCTCTTTGAGCATAGCATAGGTGAGGAGGCTTTCTTTGCCGCCGCTTGAAAGCACACCACACGAGTTTTCATTAAATTCGGACGAAATCGGCACGTCTTCTACGAGGCTGGCTGCAACAATTTTTGCCATTGGGCGGGCGTTTGCTTCCGTCACCTCCGATGCAGAGGGAAGAAACTGTGGCAGGACATACGGGTTTTTCTTTCGAACCAGTTTGTTGATGAAAATATCTTTGGAGAAAACGTCGAGAAAATCGTTTAGAAGTGAAAAGTCTTCTTCGGTAACTTGCCACTCCAATCTAATTTCTTTTGTGAAAAGCCCGTAATTGAGCAAAGGCATAACCGAGGCTAGCCTTAGTAGGGGAAGTTGGTTTTGACTCAAGGTTTCTTCGTATTTGAAACGAAGATTAAAAAAACGCTGTTCTCCTGCAGTGTTTATGCATGAAATTTTGGTTTCTACGCCGTCTCCCTTCAGGATAGGCTCAGAAACTGCTATAGAATCGAAACACTGAAGGTTCATGGAATCACGTTTTGCATAGCTCTTCAATTGCGTCAGCCGTTTTTGCCACGCCGTCAACTACAGGATCTTCCACGGGCACACTGAATCTTTTTTCCATTTTTGTTTTGGCTTTTCTGCCTGCCTCTTGGGATAAGCCTTCGTGGTTTATGCCTATTCCTATGAGTGGCCGTTGAGACAGCAGCTTGGCGATTTTTACTACTCTGCCAGGGTCAGGCATCGGAAAACCTGAGAACCCGTCAAGGTGAGGGCGCCCAGGCGCGTCTTGCAGGATGAAACCGTGAATCTGTCCAGCCGCCATTATCTCAAAGCCTCCGGGGAAGAATGGATGCACCAGACTTCCTTGCCCCTCGATAATTATGAATTCTGGCCGTTCATCTTTCCATGAATCTAGTATGGCGCCTTCAATACCGCCTGAAACGAAATCGTTTATCATAGCGTCAAGCACCACGCCGTGGGGCCAACCCTGCATCCACCCTGTCTGCCCCGTGAAAATCATGTCTGCCTTGCGCCCGCGCCGCCTAAGTTCCTGAACCAACAGGACAGAAGTCGTTCGTTTGCCAATCGCGGAGTCAGTGCCCAAACTTGCGATTCTGATTGAGCCGACTTGGTTGACTTCGCCCGTGTAGAATCGCTTGTAGTCTCTGAAAATCTTGCGAACATCCATGATGGAACAGCCGTTTTTTGCAGCCATGCTGGCGAACTTTTCGTTGTCCGAGAGAAAATAGTGAAGGCCAGAAACCACGTCGAGACCGCAAGATAGAGCCCAGTCAACAGCTTTTCCGTATCCCGCGGGCAAAATTCCGCCTTCTGAAACCGCACCGACTATGAAAATCTTTGGCGCCGTTTCACGGTAAGCCTCTTCCAGAGAGGAGAACATTGGAATGCCCCTGTTTTTTCCATCCAATATTGCCCCCGCATCCCCGGCTGGAGCAGTAGAATCCACTACGCCAACAATCTGGTATCTGTCAGTGTGACGGACTAAACCATGGGCAGTTTTGCCGTTAGCTGTAAGATATTCGCGTTCGCAATAAACCACTGCTTTTTCCTTGGAAGCGGGTGTCATGCTTTTCTTCCTGTTAAGATTACAACGTAGCGGTCGCCTGGGAGCGGCTCTTTTCTATGTCGGTCAACAAGCGCTATAAGCCCTGCGGTTGAGGCTGGAAGCACACTTAAGCCTTCTTTTTCACGAATTAGCCTAGCGTATTCGATCATGCTTTTGTCTGTGGCGAAAGCGGCCCACCCCCGGGTCTGCCGTATAACGGAGAGGGCGTAGTCGCCGTCTATTGATCGCCAGTTAACCAGGGGCTCGTTGATTGCTGTGTTTCTGATTCTTTCGGGTTTCAAATCAACGCAGCGGGGCGTGTTCTTGACGAAAGCTTGAACTATGGGGTTCATTCCGAAGGAGGAACCTGCAATGAAGCGGGGAATCCGAGAGGTTTTTCCTCGGTTGTAGAGGCTAACGAAGCCTCGGTATATGCCTGCTAACGTAGATCCATTCGATGCTGGAACTGCTACAGCGGCTGGAGCGTCACGAAGCTCATCATAGATTTCATAGGCTATTTCTCCGTAGGCTTTCAACTGCAGGTTCATGTTGGCTCCGCCCGGATTAGCATCGTAGTAACCTTCTTTTTCTGCATCCAGGCGAGACACGTTCACAGATTCTTCATAGTCTCCTGAAACTCTGATAATTTCAGCACCGAACTCCGTGATCTCCTTAATTCTGTGAGTGTGGTAACTTTGCGGGATGTATACCAGACATCTCAGCCCAGCAAGAGAAGCCGCGAGCGCTATTGCTACACCGTAGTTGCCACATGAAGCCACCGTGATCTCGTCGTAGCCTCTCCTGAGGGCGTCCAAAGCTTGGGCAAACGCGATGCGGTCTTTCTGCGTGCCAGTTGGGTTTCCGCCCTCAAACTTCAAGTATATCTGCCTGAGGCCTATTTCTCTCTCGATGTTCCTGCCCCTAGTAAGATTTGTATCGCCAACTTCTGAGTCGAGAATTATCTCAAAACTTTCTAAACGCTCTTCAAGCGGTCGTTTTTTATCGGATGCTATCTTGCTCAGAGAAGCTATTTCAGGTGTAATTATGGGTATCTGAGCACTGGCACCATCTAATAACGAAAGCGACCCATTCACCGTTGACTGCTCATTAGGGGTTTTATCGAGACTTCGCCGATTATCCTTGTCTCTTTCGACCATGAACAATTCCTTGTTTCGTAGTAGTGTATTACAGAGAAGATTATTAGGCTTTCCGTCAAAATCTATTCAAGCCTTAATTGACCAAAGAAGCAACGCGGGGTGTTAGGTTCACACCCACGTTCAAATTTCACACGAAAACCTTTTCCGAAAATTTCTAAAAAAGAAAAGGGTATTTATGAAAGGCTCAAAACGGCGCGAATACTCCGATGAAGACAAGCCATGCGAGGGCTGTTTTGGCTACGAAGCTTAGTATTATGTAGACGCGTTCGCCGTACAGGTAGTCTCTCCAGCGTCCTACGCCTTTGTACTGCAGTATCATGTTGAGGGCGAAAACGTTGAACACTGCAAAGTAAATGAATAATATTGAGTAAACGAATGCTGGTGGTTCAGTGCCTGTTGACATTATTGCTGCTATGAAATAGGCGAACAGCACTACCCATGGGACGCCTCCTGAAATGCATCCTATTATGAACGCTGACCACGAAGTTTTTTCGGTATGCTGGTTCACCACTTCCATGTAGTACCCGAACATTATCATCATTGCGTTCAACGTGAAAATCATCACGAGCGACCAGAAGTCCCAGACTCCTACGAACGTAGAAATAAGCACTATCATTATCGAGCTTGAGAACGCGTACTCGTACCAGCGGTACGGGTTCATTCCTTTCTTCAAGTTAGCGTTGTAGTCTTTGTTTTTCGGGTACGCTATCAGGAAGTGGGCGAGGGCTGAAAGCAGCGGGAAAGAAGCAACGATTACGCCTAGATAGCTGAGAGTGAAGAAAACCTGCGGGTCGGGGGCTATATTGAAAACTGGTGGCGGTCCAGTGGTTATGTCTAGTTTCAAGTAGAAAGTGTATATGTCGCGTTCCCAGGTCAGAAGTGTACCCAGAGCAAGCATCAAGATTCCTTGTGATAAGTGTAGGATTCCAGCGCCTAAGTTGAACTTTTTCAAGTAGCTGAAGGAAATGGGTGATTTTGCTATTATCTCCTGTCTTTCTCTATAATTCAACCAATCACCTCCTAAAAGAAAGCGTGTTTAGCCACTCTATCCATTTATCGGAATTTATTTTTAAGCTTAATTAGACAATCACCGAGTGCCGAGTTGAAGAGAATCAATATATTCTGGCTCTTTTTAATAAGGAGATTATGGTAGAACAGGCAAAATATGAAGTTCTGAAGAAAATTGGCAACACGGATATTAGACGTTACCCTCGTTTGGTAATAGCCAGAGTTGATGGTTATGGCGACGGCGGTTTCAACCTTCTTTTCCGTTTCATCACAGGCAATAACAGGCAGAAATCGGACATCGCGATGACCGCGCCTGTTGTTTCAGAGCAAATAGCCATGACTGCACCAGTCTTATCTGAAACAGGGTCGATTGCTTTCATAATGCCTGAAGGCTACACAATAGAAACAACTCCTGAGCCTCTTGATGAACGTGTAAAGATTATCGAAGTTCCTGAAAGAATTGTTGCTGCCTTGAGGTTTTCGGGTCGTTGGTCGGATTCAATATTTAAAAAGAAGTCAGAAGAATTGCTAAAAGAGCTGGCTGAAGCAGGAATAAAGACCGTTGGTCAAGTGTTTTCGATGCGATATAACGCACCTTTTACTCCGTGGTTCATGCGTAGAAACGAAGTAGCCGTAGCGGTTGACCCAGCTTCAATAGGTGTATAATATTCGCAATCTATTAATGTCTGATCAGCCATAGGTCTAGTTGTTGATTTCGATATACTTGCTGGTTTTTGAAGAATTTATGCAATCGCCAGTCATTCACTGCAGATTCAATGGCTTTAATCGCGCTTTTTTCTTTGTCTTTTATCTCTAGCATTACATCGAAATCAAAAGGTTCGGTTTGTTTCAAGAACAGGCCGAAATCTTCTAGATTAATTGTCTCCGAATGCTGCCGGGGCAGTCCATTAGGTTCTTGAGAACTATAGTCAACCATTGGAACTCCATCTCTTTTCTCATTCCACGATTTCGCAATATAGCTAAACAATTCTTTCAATGCATGAGATGCTGAATTATTCATTTTATGATGAAAGATATCAAATAGAACTGGAATTTGAATTTCTTCACTTACCTTGAGACAATCATTCAAGTCATACAGTTTATCATCATTCTCGATTACCAAACGGCGAATAACGGAATCAGGAAGCCTATTGAATCTGGCTACAAACCTCTTCACGCTTGCCTTTTTGTCGCCATAAGCGCCGCCGACGTGGATTTGTATTTTTGCAGAGGTATCCAGTTTCATCAAGTCAAGTATTTCGGCGTGGTACAGGAGTTCCTTTTTGCTCCTTTCGAAAATTTCGTCCTTAATTGAGTTAATTAGAGTGAACTGGTCTGGGTGCAATGATATTCGTATTCTGTTTTTGATGATGAATTCTCCAATTCCTTCAAATTCGTCTTGGAAGTGTTTTTGCCAGCTGAACTTGTTTATTGGATGAGAGGCAAAGGGAACCAGATCGGATGATATCCTGAAAAAGAATAGCTTATGTTGAAGGTTGAATTGTAATATTCTTTGTAAGCAGTTTAGGTTATTCTGTATTGAGGCTTTGAGGCGGGCTTCAGAGTAAGATTTTAGACGAAAAGTGCTACTTGCGCTGCAGTCTAAAGTTCTATTGATGCAAGGATAGCCGATTCTCATTGCTTGTACTCGACCATAAATCTAATCTTGTTTTAAATTTATATATTCATAGATATTGCAGAGTAGTTTTGTTTTATGATGATACGTTAAAAAAGGAGAAGGTGCAACCTATTAGTTGAGGCTGTATTGAAGTGACAAAGGTTAAGATGCCGAAAATGAACGAAAAAGAAATCAAAAATCTCATCAGTGAACAATTTCTGTGTCGAATAGCGTTTAAAGGTGAAGCCCAGCCTTACATTGCGCCTTTTCAGTACGTAGTGGTTGACGGTACTCTATATTTTCATTTCACCGATTATGGGAAGAAAATGGGATTTTTCAAGCAAGGAACTCCCGTTTGTGTGGAAATTGAGCGGTATACTCCGAATCTTAGCGAATACGAGTTTGTAGTCCTATTTGGGAATCTAAAACTGGTTGAGAATCGAGAGGAAAGGAAAAAGGCCATAATGAAGATGGCTGATGTGGGAAAACAGCAGCTTTCTCCCAACTTCTTGGTCGCGCATGGTTTCCCTCAAGGCTCGGGTTGGGGTGAATTTACTGACGACCAGCCGATCTTGATAATAAAACTGGCTGATGCGACAGAAAGGACAGGACTCAAGTCACCATGTTACCTATAAAATAATTTGGTACGTTTTTGACAGAGCCTTACTCATCTTGAAATTAACTGTCATGTTCTGGGCTATGTGGCGATTCCGTAGCCATCACTTACGGGGTCCTGAAAAATAGGTAAATGCGGTGGATAAAAAGTGAAGACTATGAAAGCAATTCCTAAGACAATTAATATAGCGAGTGCAATCTTGTCTGTATTTCCTGAAAACTGTTTTTTCATGAAAAGAGTATAGCTCACGATCTGCCCGACCACAACTGCGACAATAAAAGTTGCTATGTCAATAGCGAAGATGCTTTCTCCTGTAATCGAAGTGTACGAGTAGAATACAATCGGAATCAAAGCTATTATTGTGCAAGTACCTATGTTTTGGATTCAAAAAAGTTGTTGGTGAGCTTCTTTATAGGTAAATATTCTATGAATAACCAGATGAGCGAAGGCCAAAATGATAGCTTCAAGTGCTCCCAAACGGATTCGTTCACTGCTGAGAAAGCACCAACGAAAGCAAACCTGCCTGAAAACTCGTATGTAAAATGTAAAGCGCTACCTAAGAAAATTATGAAGGCGGTGCCGATTATTTCATAGATAAGAACCTTTTTGCTAGTCAGCATTAGATCTTATCCTAGTTATTATTATGACCACTTTTCAGTCTGCTGAGTAGTACAACGGCAGCTAAAGCCAGCAGTATAATTATGGCGCTCGCTTCGGTCAAAGTTACGATGCTTTGGTTTCCACTTTGATTCACAGCAATCCCAAAAAGCGCCCAGACAACGACGAGGCCGTATGCTATGTCTCTTCTCGTCGCTAACACAAGAAGCGCGATTACCAACGCAACTATTATTATCAGAGTTGCCCATGTTTCCGCGCCTATTCCGAAACCATCCCAGTTCTCTGAAACCAAAAAAAGCGACACGTTAGCAATCGAGGCTATGGTGATCCAGCCTAGGTAGACGCTGAACGGCAAATGAACCGCCAGTTTTTCACGCATTCTAACGTCCGATCTGCCTATATCAAGGCGCAGGTAAATCAAAATCAAAGTTGCCAGAAGCAAGAACATGAGAACAACGGAGAAAACAAGATATTCATACTGCCAGAGGAAAAGCCACACTATGTTTAATAGGCTGCTTAAGGCAAAGAGCCAGCCGATTTTTTTCTGAAAGGCTTGCCCCTGTTGATTTGGTAATGCTTGAAAGACAACAAATACGCCTAGCAATAGGTAAATTACGCCCCATATGGAGAAAACGTAGCCCGCTGGAGTTATCAATGTTGGATTTGCATCAGAAATCTCAGCCGTGAATTTTCCACCTAAAATTGTAGTACTGCCTGCTAAACCATTAACTATAACAGTTAAAACGAAAGCTATGATGTTAATCCACTTTAGAGGACTAGAACCCTCAACTGCCATCAAAATCACCTAATTCCCTTTTTTAGTTACAGGTATATAAAACCATTGAACGTTAGAATAGCCTAATTGCGAATGTTTAAAGTCTATTTGGCTAAAGTTGATTAGATTTATAAAAAGTTCAGCAAAAAAGAAAGGAAATAGAAACCAATTTAATTATATTTTAAAAATTCACGTTTCTATTTCTTAACTGCTAATTTGGCACCACAAACCGAACATTTACCATCCGCAGTAATTTTTGGTTGTTCTTTGACTTCTGCACCACACAAGCCACATTTCAAGGCAATCTCACCTCCTATTTGCTTATCTCAAAATAGTAAACCATAATGGGGTTGTCGATATTCATTTCGTTCTGATATAATTTAAGAACTTGTGACTGCTTGGTGACAACAACAAAAATACTTTTTTCATGAAAGCACGTGCAAATAGAGAATAGAACAGCTGTCTATTTGCTCATTTTCTTTTTCTAACGGTTTCTGGCCATCTATTCCTCAAATACTGCTTCTACTAATTTTTGGGCACACGCGTTTTTACTCAATGTTACCTGTGCAATTTTAATGGTGAGCCGTTTTATTCAATCGAATGAGAGCCGTTGGTTGATTTTTTTAGTGTTTTTCACGCTTTATTTGCTGAAATAGCCAAAAGTAAAGCCCTATTTGTGAAAAGGAGTTAAGCGCGGGGTGTGGGATTTGAACCCACGCGGCCTTTCGACCACAGACTTAGCAGGCCTGCCCCATACCAGGCTTGGGGAACCCCGCCGCGAGTTGACTGAGCATTATCTCATTACATTGCCATATTTTTATTGTTTGTCGTTACCCAAAGCCCAGATGGGAGCGGAACGAGTTTTAAGCGTTTACGTGTCAACAATCCTTTTTATCTCCGACCACGAAAAGATGAGCGTGCAGGTGACACAAGGTGACAGCGCCTTCGCTCAGTGACACGGTGAAACGAACATGCGACACGCTCAGGCAAGGCGCCACCAAGCAAATCTCCGACTACGAGCAACGGTTCTCAGCCCTCAAAAACCTCTACAGCCAACTGCTCGCGAACCTGATCAAGCAGGGTTTCAGCTCGAACGAGGCTTGGAAAACCGCCAAGGAATTCTTCGGCTCCGAAGCCGTGCGGTTCGCAGGAATCGACGGCACCATGTATTCGCGACCGATGTTTGACATGGTTATCTTCTTCGGCGGCGCCTACGCGTCCACAGGCACCGTCACCTTCACGGAGAGCAGCCCGCCCACAATCGGGTACGACCAGAAAACCATCCCGCAGAACATGGGCATAAGCAGCGTGGTTCCCATTTACGTCAACGAAATCCTTGACGTAGACCACACTTTCGCCGCGCAGGAACAGCCCAACGAACTTAACCCGGCTAGGGCCGCCACTGATGAGGAAATCGCTAACAACTCGCTCATAGCCAACGCCATAATGACCTTCAGCGAATACTACCTTGCGCTGAAGCTGGCAACTGACCCTGCCCAAGATACGCGGGTGATTCTAATGGACCGCAGCCTCAGCACCGAACGTGCAAGCCTGCTTTACGAAACGAGGAAAACAAGTTTCTGGCGCGCCAAAACAGCCCTTATCGGCTACCAAACCCAAAACAGCAACCAAGCAATAGACGCTATAGACCTGACGTTGGCGCGACAGCACGTGAGCAACGCGCCGCTTGGGTTGCCGCCTGCGCGGTCGGATTACCTGCGGACAGCGTTGTTCTGTTTGCTTGAGGTTAAGGGACGTTTGGCGTTTAATGAAATAGTGAGCGAACTTAAGATTACAGGTGAGAAGCGGACTCGAAGAGTGCAGAAAGCCCTTGACAAATTAATAGACAAGCAAGTTCTTTCCGAGCAGGAAGGCGTTTACACAGTTAATCAACGATATGCGGAAAGCTGGACACGCATAAAAAACCTCACGTTGGATCTCGGCGACCAACTTTTCTTCACAAAAACCGTCGGCGCAGAAGCAGCAAGCAACATGAAAATCACAAAAGCTGGCAGCGAACACTGGCTGACGACTCTAGACATAGCGTTTCTCACCCTGTTTGCGCTGCAGATGCTGATGGAGCAATGCTGGAAGAAGCACATTCTCCTCGTCGGGGTAACGAAGGACACGTCAGCCCATGACTTCAAACGTCAACTAGTGCCCATCATGATGCAAGAGGGTCTGTTGAAGACGCAGTTGAGCGCTGAGGCGTTGCGGGAGCTGCCGAACACCGACCGCATGATTCTGCAGAGCGCAAGCATATTCAACATCGATAAGGTGTCGCCGCCGTGGAGCCTAGTGGAGTATGATAGTGCGTTCCGAACTATGATGCCCACAGGCACGAAAGGCTACGTTTCAGGCGCCATACGCAACAAAATCAGCTTGGAAAAGGCGTTCTTGAAGACTTACGTGCAGCTGAGTCAGGCGAAAAGCGACCCGCTCCTGCGTAGCAATGTTCTGTTGATTGACAGGCTAGTTTATCCCGAGTTCGACTGCAAATCTGAGAGCACTACGCGGCTCCTGAACGAGCTGGGCGACGGCACCAAAGAGCCCGTGGATGTCCTGCTGTTCAGCGATAAGTCGGTGCCTAACGCCTTACAGAACATGACTTTGACGATGCTGGTGGCCATGGCACCCGTCAACATTCCCGAAGCCTTCGGGCACAATAAGCCGCTCTTCATCGCGGACAAAATTGCCAAGTGGAACTACAGCCAGTTCAAATCCGTGGTGGATACGACGGCGGCTTGGATTTTGAATAATCATAAATTACGCAAGTTCATATTCTACATGAGCACTTTCAGGGAGAGAAGAAGCCAAATTGAACAAAACAGAAGAGCCCGCGGTTAACAGCCGTTGCTTCACCGACTTCGACAGCAAATTCAAAGCGAGATTGGCAGCTGTGGTGCCGCGTTTCTTCGGCGGCGGAGACGACTCCAAAGTCACAGGAACCAGTGCACGGTATCAGTGCCGCGTGAAAATCGAGTATCAGAAGGATTTAATGGGGCTACTTGAAGAAGGCATGCTATTGGCGGTGAAGAACTTCAAGCCTGCTGAGGCCGGGGCGGAGCGTTTCACGTTGATGGAGATTAGCCGCGTGTGGCCCGAACACTTTGGCTTGCGCGGTTTGAGCGACCATGGGTATTATCCGATGCAGTTTGAGATTATCGAGCAGTCGGAGGCGGATTGGCAGAGCAACGACACTTCGACGATGATGATTCAGATTGACGCGATTCCGATTAATTATGATTTGATTATCCGCGGGGACTGCAGGTTCGAGTTCGTGAAGGGCTTCTCGTATCCCGTGGTGGGCAGCCCGATTTTCATCCTGAGCAGCGAGATGATTAACCGGATGTACAACCAGAAAATCGCTGCAGAGCTAGGCGTGAACACCGCAAGCACTACGGCGGATGCGCACGCTGACCCGAGGCTGGGGTTGGTGAAGATGTTCGAGGCAAGCAAGGTGCCGATTCCCATTTACGTCAACTTCGAGAAGCTGATAAGGTACCACTTCGGCGTTTTCGCGTTTACAGGCGGCGGCAAAAGCAATCTGATGAGCAACGTGCTCAGGCGGATTCTGCTACACACTGCAAATACGAAAACCGTGATTTTCGACATCAGCTGCGAGTACGCCTTCTTGCTGCTGGATATGCTGGCGGACCCCAACGTGAACGCAAAACTCGTGCTGGAACGACGCATTGACAGTGTGGAGCAGTTGTATAACAGCGTGGTTAAGCCCCGTGAGTACGAGGCGGACGAGCGCACGAAAGCGGGTTTGCGGGCGGTTATGGCTCAGGGGAAGCTGGCGTATTACACGAAGCCGAAGCAGATTATCCCTACGTACAGCCAGATAATGGAGGAGTTGGACGACCAACGAAAAGACTCAGTCAGCAGACCGCATTACATCAACGCCATCGACACAATTCATGATGCCGTGCGCGTGTTCGTGGAGAATCACGGTTTAAGCGAAAATCAAGAAGTCTCAGAGGAATTCGTCAACCACATTGATGAGGTTTCAAGAACCGCTATGGAAACGTTCAGGGTTAACGAAAAAAGCGGCTTGTACGCTTGGGCTACTACGAGGAACACTATAGCTGACTTATTCAAGAAAGCCAGCGAAAAAGAAGCGAAAGACACGTCGGCTTTGACGGTTGAGGGCATACGTGAACTCCTTGAAGATAAAACCACAAACCTCGTAGTAATCTCCATCAGCGACCCATACACCATAAAGGAACTTGCCATCAGCCTCACGCAGGATTTGCTGGTTAGGCGAAAACGCAGATTCACCGTGAAACCCTACATCCTCGTAGTATTCGATGAAGCCCAGGAATTTATAAGCAGCCGAGAAGGCGGCATCGACGGCAAAGTCAGCCAACACGTAGAAACGTTGCTTCGTCAGGGTCGCAAATACGGGTTAGGCGTCTGCATCGCCACCCAGCGCATTGCTTACTTGAACACGAACGCGCTTCAGCAGTTGCACACGTACTTTGTCGGCACCCTGCCCCGACCTTACGACCGCGCGTTGGTGAGCGAGACATTCATGATAGACAAGGGCATATTAGAAAAGACACTGGAGTTTGCGCCCGGAGAGTGGCTGCTGAGCAGCTACATAGCAACAGGGATAGAGAACGTGCCCATATTCATCAAAGCGGACAACGCAGAAAAAGAAGTGGAAAAGTACTTATCCAAAAATACCTAGGCGGGTGTTAACCCTTGAGCGTTGAGCTTCCTGAAGCCCAAATTCTTGCTAAGCAGATGAATAAAGAACTTCGAGGAAAACACGTCAGAACCACTCTATTGCAGAATTCTCAGAAGCTGCAAAAAATAGGCTTCATTAACAAAGACCTTTCAGACTTCGCCCGCCTTGCTGAGGGCAGAATCAACTCGGTCGTTTCCAGAGGTAACGTGATACGTGTAAAGCTTGATAATGGCGTGAATCTGATTCTTGCGCCTGAATACGGGGGCAAAATTCTATACTACGCAGAAAACAGCCCACTCCCTGAGAAGTTTCACCTCAAACTTGACTTCACTGATGGTTCGGCGCTGACGGTTGCTTTGACTGGCATGGGAGTCATACAAGCACTCAGAGACGAAGAGCTTGAACAGAGCTATGTCTACAGACGCGACTTTTCCGCCACAGCTTCACCAACAGACGACAAAGAGTTTACTTATGAACACTTCTCAAAAGACCTGGTCAGCAAAAACGTGAACATAAAAGCTGTGCTCGTGGGCAAAGACGCCGTTATCATAGGCTTGAGCAACAGCGCGTTTCAGGACATACTTTATCGAGCGGGGATACATCCTAAGCGAAAAGTCTCAGACCTTTCGGAGAACGAGAAACACCAGCTCTTTGACGCCATAAAACTTGTAATTCAAGACAGGATTAATTCTGGTGGAAAAGCGCAGTTCACAGACCTGTACGGCAAACAAGGCGGCTATACTTCAGCGATGGGGCCAAACATGAAAGAAAAAAACTGCCCAAAATGCGGAAACAAAGTGGAAAAGCTAAGTTTAGGCGGAGGGCAAGTTTACTTCTGCCCTAAATGCCAGTATTAGCGAGGGTGACTGTGAAAACTAACCTCAAGTTTTTAAGATTGAAATTGTTTAACGGTTTAATGTGCAGAACATCGACATTTTGTATATCATTCAGCCAGTAATTGTGATTGTTATAGCTTCGTTGTTGTTGCTGTATTGGTATCGCAAACGCCGCTTTCACGCGTCAGTGTTTCTGTACTCGCTTATAGCTTACGGCGTTGCCATCGCGCTGAAGTATGCGGTGCAAATCCCAACCATTGAAGCAGTGACCAGCTATTTTGGCGACCACAGCGTCGGATTAGGCTTTTACTATGGTCTTCAAACGGTGTTCTTTGAGGTGGGGTTAGCTTTTCTGGTTGCGTGGTTCGCAGTTAGACGCGGTGCACTTGAAAAGAAGGATGCGGAAGCCTATGGTTCGGGGCTGGCTTTTTGGGAAAACGCCGTCTTACTCGGCATACTTCAACTCATCAACCTGATTTCCTATTACAGCATACTTTCGACAAACACCTCACTTGCGCAAACGCTTTTTAACCAATTAAACGCGAACGCACCTGGACTTTTCGCGCCTGCTTCCGAAGCATTAAGATCCGTTGCTTTGGGCGTCGTGGAGCGAACGGCGTCAATTTTTATACATTTAGCTTGGGGCTACCTGTGTTTCATGGCGGCTTACTATCACAGGCGACGGCTGTTTCTGATAGCATTGCCCATGGGCTTCATCGATTTCTTGGTGCCCTTCGCCCAAAACGCCATCGTCGCCTTCGAAGCAACAGTTTTCACTCTATCGGTCATTTCGGTGCTGGTAGCGTGGTACGTCACCAGAAACATCCATGAGCGCCCTAAAACCAGCCTCAAGTAGCTTCTGCCCTCAGTCGCGCATCATTGAACAACTCAATTGTATTTGCCGTCTATTTGGATCCTGATAGAGATTCGTTGCAGAAACCTATAGAGGGGTCTATCCGCACAGGCGCTTTCCAGCTTTAAATAAGGTGGGAACAGGCTTGTTGAAATCGCGTCGATTTAAATTAGCCTCCCGCTTCTTTCACTCTGTTTTTTATACTTTTTCAGCCAAAGAGCGCATTTCTTGCGG
>Ga0315550_1000879_pt1 | contig 18514 bp, 18 predicted proteins | sample SalMarSW160190MG_2_FD_203100 | JGI IMG/M metagenome (GOLD analysis project Ga0315550, IMG submission 203100) | Salt marsh sediment microbial communities from the Plum Island Ecosystem LTER, Massachusetts, United States - Salt Marsh Sediment SW1601-90 ... | reverse complement strand
GGCTCGCGGCGCTCGACGTGTCAACCGGCGAGTTCCTGCTCGAAACCGTCATGACGGAAGATCTTCCGTCGGCGCTCGCGCGCCTCGACCCCAAGGAGATCGTGGTACCGAGCGGATCGGCCCCACACGCCGACGGGGTCATGCGCACCGAACGGGATGCGTGGGAGTTCGACCAGACGGCGGCGGAAGAAGAGATTCAGCGACGTTTCGGTCTCGCGTCGCTCGAGGGACTGGGGATCACCGACGACGATCGGCCGGCGCTCGCTGCGGCGGGTGCCCTGCTCAACTATGTCCGCGAGCTCCAGCCTGCGGGACTCCCGCAGCTCGCGCGGCCCACGGTACGGCGCGCGGGCGCCACGATGCCGCTCGACGAGATGACCCGACGCAACCTGGAGCTGGTGGAACCCCTGCGGGCAGGCGATCGCACGACGACGCTGCTCGCCGTGCTCGATCGCACGGTGACGCCGATGGGCGCGCGACTCCTCCGGCAGTGGGTGCTCGCGCCGCTGCGCGAAGCCGACGCGATCCGCACCCGGCACGATGCGGTCCAGGTGCTCGTGGACGACGCACGGGGCCGCGAGCGTTTGCGGGACGCGCTGGACGGCGTACGCGACATCGAACGTCTCGCTGGGCGTGCGGCGGCCCGGCGTGCATCGCCTCGTGATTTGGGCGTCCTGCGCGATTCACTGCAACGACTGCCCGACGTGCGCGCCGCACTCGACGGGCTCGCGGCGCGCGATGCCAGCACACGGCTCGAAGCCGTCGCCACGAGCTTCGATCTCCTGGCCGACATTGCCGAAGCGTTCGCGACGATGCTCACCGAACGGCCGCCGGTCACGCTCGGCGATGGCGATACGATTCGTTCCGGCGCCGATCCCGAGCTCGACGAGCAGCGCGATCTGCGGGACGGCGGGAAGCGGTTCATCGCCGCGATGCAGGCGCGCGAGCGGGAGCGCACCGGGATCGCGTCGCTCAAGGTGGGATACAATCGCGTCTTCGGGTACTACATTGAGATCACGAAGACGCATCGCGAGGCCGTCCCCGACGACTACGAGCGGCGTCAGACGCTCACGAACGCCGAACGCTACGTGACGCCCGAATTGAAGGAGTACGAGGCGCGGGTGCTCGGCGCGGAGGAGCGCGCGGTGGCCCGGGAGCGGGAGTTGTGCGATGCGCTCTGCGCGCGCGTGCTCTCGGCGCTCTCGCGGATCCAGGGAACGGCACGGCGCCTCGCGGAGCTCGACGTCTTCGGCACGCTCGCGGAGACGGCCGTGCGCGAGCGCTACGTCCGGCCGACGATCGACGACGAGTTCGTACTCGATCTGCACCAGTGCCGGCACCCGGTGGTCGAGCGCATGCTCCCGCCCGGGAAGTTCATCCCCAACGACGTGCGGCTTGATGCCGCGGGCCGGGTGGTCCTGCTCACCGGTCCCAACATGGCCGGCAAGTCCACGATCCTCCGCCAAGTCGGCCTCGCGGTCGTGCTCGCCCAGCTCGGTTCGTTCGTCCCCGCCGAGGCGGCGACGATCGGGGTCGTGGATCGCGTGTTTACGCGCGTCGGCGCGAGCGACAATCTCGGCCGCGGCCAATCGACGTTCATGGTGGAGATGAGCGAAACGAGCGCGATCCTGAACGGCGCGAGCACCCGCAGTCTGGTCCTGCTCGACGAGATCGGCCGCGGCACGTCGACCTACGACGGCGTCGCGATCGCCTGGGCGGTGACCGAGCATCTGCACGACGGCGTCGGCTGCAAGACGATCTTCGCGACGCACTATCACGAGTTGACCCAGCTCACCGAGGAGCTGCAGCACGCACGGAACTTCAATGTCGCCGTCCGCGAGTCGGGCGACGACATCGTGTTCCTGCACCGACTCGAGCCGGGTGGTGCGGATCGCTCGTACGGCATCCACGTCGGACGTCTCGCGGGGCTCCCGCCGGCGGTCGTCGACCGCGCGCGCCAGATCCTGAGCCTCCTCGAGTCGGAGCACCACGTGGCGGGGCGTCCGGTGCCGCCGGCGCCCGACGCCTCCCAGCTCCAGCTCTTCGAGGCCGAGCACCCGGTATTACGCGAGCTCCGTACGCTCGATCCGGACACCCTGACCCCCCTCGAGGCCCTTCAGCGCCTCGCGGACCTCAAGCGACAGACGGAGGAAGGTTGATGCGTCTCTCCCTGACCGTCGGGCTCGCGCTCGCCCTCGGCGCATGCTCCCGTTCCGCCCCACCCCCGACCGACAGCGGCAAGCCGCCGGCGACGGGCTTCGAGCCGCCGGTCGCGCTCAACGCCGAGCCGCCGGTGCGTTATCCGGTCGCCCTCTATGAGGCGCACACCGAGGGTACGGTGGTCCTCCACCTCTTCGTCGATTCCACGGGGAAGGTCGTCCCCGAGTCCACGAGCGTCGCCGAGAGTTCCGGCTCGGCGGCGCTCGATTCGGCGGCGCTCGCGGGCGTGCCGAACATGCGCTTCGCCCCCGCGCGGAAGGACGGCGTGCCTGTGGCCACGGCGTTCCTCCAGCCGGTGCACTTCCGGCACCCGAGCGGGACCTCCATGGGAGACGGCTCGTGAGCCCCCAACACCTGAAGCCGTACGATGACGTCCTGCAGACGATCGGGTGGACCCCCCTGATACGGCTCAGCCGGGTGAGCGCGGGGCTCCGCACGCCGGTCTACGGCAAGGCCGAGTACTTCAACCCGGGCGGATCGATCAAGGACCGGATCGGCATCGCGATCATCGAGGACGCGGAGCGCCGCGGCGAGCTCAAACCGGGCGGGGTCGTGGTGGAGGGCACGTCGGGAAACACCGGCATCGGCCTCGCGCTCGCCGCGGCCCTCAAGGGGTATCGCTGCATCTTCACGATGCCCGACAAGATGTCGCAGGAGAAGGTCCGGCTACTCCGTGCCTTCGGTGCCGAGGTGATCATCACGCCGACGGCGGTCCCACCGGATCATCCCGACAACTACGTCATGAAGGCCAAGGCGATCGTGAAGGAGACGCCGAACGCGGTCCTCGCGAACCAGTTCTACAACCAGATCAATCCCGAGGCACACTACCGGACCACGGGCCCGGAGATCTGGCAACAGACCGAGGGTCGCGTGACGCACTTCATCGCCTCGCCGGGCACGGGCGGGACGTTGAGCGGCACCGGGCGGTATCTGAAGGAGCAGAACGCGAAGGTGCGCGTGATCTCCGGTGATCCCGAGGGATCGATCTTCGCCGAGTACAGCCGGTCGCAGACTATACCTGAGGGCGCGCCGTACAAGGTCGAGGGGATCGGCGGCGACAAGATCCCCGACACACTGCAATTCCAGTACATCGACGAGTTCCGTACCGTGAGCGATGCGGCCGCCTTTCAGATGGCCCGGCGGCTGGTACGCGAAGAGGGATTGTTCGTGGGCGGCTCGGCGGGACTCAACGCCGTCGTGGCCCTCGACGTGGCGCGCGAGCTGGACGACCCGGACGCCCTGGTGGTCGCGATCCTGCCGGATACCGGGGAGCGCTATCTCTCGAAGCTCTTCAACGACGAGTGGCTGCAAGAGAATCAGTTGCTCGAGACGGAGCGCGTCACCGCCACAGCCATCCTCAAGGCGAAGGCGAACGGTGCCCCTCCGCTCGTCACCGTGGCGAGCGGCGGCACGGTGCGACAAGCGCTGAACCTCATGAGCACCTACAACGTTTCGCAGCTCCCGGTGATCGAGGGCGGCGATTGCGTGGGGGCGGTGTCCGAGTCGGCGCTCATGGCACGCGCCATCGGGGAACCGGTGGTGCTCGAGCACCCCGTGCGGGAGGTGATGGAGGCGCCGTACCCGGTGGTGGATTCCGAGCTGCCGCTGGATCGCTTCACGGCACTGCTCTCCCGCGAGACACCGGCTGTGCTCGTGCGGTCCGGGGGCAAGCTCGCGGGAATCGTGACACGCTACGACGTGTTGCGCCACGTGGCGGGGATCCGATGAGCGCCCACTACCTGCTCTCGGCAGAAGCGGGATTTTCGGCCGCGCACACGCTGCCGGGGGTGCCCATGTGCGAACGCATGCACGGCCACAATTGGCGCACGCGCGTCACCGTGCGCGTGGAGCAGGATGCGCTCGATCGGTCGGGAATGGGTGTCGATTTTCGCACGCTCGAGCGGATCGCCGGCGAGGCCGTCGGGGACTTCGAGCATCGCTACTTGAACGAGCTCGAGCCCTTCCGCGAGGGTCCGCCCACGGCGGAGCGCCTCGCGCGCGTGGTGTGCGGCCGAGTCGAGGAGCTGCTCGCGCGCGCGGCGCCCGCCGCCCAGGTGGTGGAGCTCGAGCTCTGGGAAATGCCGCAGTATCGCGTGGTCTATCGCCCACGATGACACGGATCGCGGTGGTCACGGGGGGCTCGTCCCCGGAGCGCGACGTCGCGTTCGCGGGCGCCGCGCAGGTCGTGGGCGCCCTGCGGACGCAGGGCCACGACGTCACCGTCGTCGACACGACCGCCGGGGCGCTCTCGCCGGACGACGAGGCGCGCCTCCTCCGCACCACCGTACCTACGACACCACCGGACGCGGCCGAGCTCGCGGCGCTCGCGCGGGACGAATTGCGTGCCGCGCTCGTGGCGCTCCCCGCGGTGCGCGACGCCGAGCTCGTCTTTCTGGTGGTGCATGGGCGCCAGGGCGAGGGTGGTGAGCTCCAGGCGTTGCTCGACACCGCCGGGATCCCCTACACCGGAAGCGGAATGCTCGGCAGTGCGCTCGCGATGGACAAGGACGTCGCGAAGCGCATCTTCCACCAGGCGGGCGTGCCGACACCCGAGTGGGTGATGTGGCCCGCGTCGGAATCCGCCATCGAGGCACTCGGTCTTCCACTCGTGGTGAAGCCGGTCAAGGTGGGCTCGACCGTGGGCCTCACGATCGTCCGTACGCAGCGTGAGCTGCGCCCCGCCGTGAACGTGGCCGCGCGCTACGACGACGAAGTCATGATCGAGCGCTTCATACCCGGCAGAGAGCTGACGGTGGGCATTCTCGATGACCGCGCGCTCGCGGTGGGGGAGATCGTCCCGCGACACGAGATCTTCGATTATGAGTGCAAGTACACCCCGGGAATGAGCGAAGAAATCTTCCCGGCCGACATCCCGGCCGAGACGGCGACCCACCTGCAAACCCTTGCGCTGGCGGCACATCGCGCGCTCAAGCTCCGCGACTTTTCGCGGGTCGACTTCCGCTTGGGTGACGACGGGATGGCCTATTGCCTCGAGGCCAACACCCTGCCGGGCCTCACCGGCACCAGCCTTTTGCCCCAATCGGCGGCGGCGGCGGGCATCGGTTTTGCGGCGCTCTGTGAAGCGATCTGCCGGAGCGCCCTCGACCGCGCCCTGCGGGCGGCGGAACAAAGTCCCGCCCTCGGGGAGTAGATTGGGAATATGACCTGGTCCGATTCCACCACGCGTTCGTCACCATTCCACCTGACCCCTTGGGTCCGGCGGCTGCTCGTGGCGAACGCGGTGGTCTACCTGCTCGGGATCACCGTCTTTACCGAGCAATGGATGCTCACGACGCTCGGCTTCGCGCCGGACGCCGCGCTGGCCCGTCCGTGGACCTTCGTCACGTACATGTTCGTGCACGCGGGATTCCTGCACCTCGCGTTCAACATGCTGATGCTGTTCTTCTTCGGCCCGCCGGTCGAAGAAAAGATGGGCGGCAGCGCCTTCATTCGGTTCTACCTGCTCTGCGGGTTGGGTGGCCCCATCTTGGCGTTCGGCATCTCGCTCTTCGCCCACGTCGCACCCTTCGTGGGCGCCTCGGCCGCCGTGTTCGGCGTCGCACTGGCGTTCGCGATGTACTGGCCGAACACACAAGTATTCATCTTCCCGTTCCCGTTCCCCATCCCGGTCCGGTATCTGGTGGCGGGTCTGGTGGCGCTCGACGTGATTCCGCTCGCGTTGCCGATGCTCCACCTCGAAGACGGTATCGCGCATCTCGCCCATCTGGGTGGCCTGCTCTTCGCGTTCGCGTACCTCAGGGGTGAGCGCGTGATCGGCCGCGCGGCGCGCCCCAAGGCCGCCGCCCCCAAGGCGCGCGTGCTCGTGCATCACACCGTGAGCGGCGAGCACGAGGCCGGCAACGGCCCCACCAAACCCTCCGAGCCGCCCGACGATCCCAGCAAGGAAGTGGACCGCGTGCTCGACAAGATCTCTCGGTCCGGCCTCGAGAGTCTCACGGCCGCCGAGCGGCGCTTCCTCGACGAAATGAGCCGGCAGCTGCGCGGACACTGAGATGGCCCCTCGGATCCGCGTTCGGCAGGGTGACATCACCACCTTCGAGGGCGACGCCATCGTCAACGCCGCCAACAACCACCTCGTCCTTGGCGCGGGCGTCGCGGGTGCGATCCGCCGGGCCGGCGGTCCCACCATTCAGGAAGAGTGCGACCGGCACGGTCCGATCGACGTCGGCGAGGCGGCGCTCACCGGCGCCGGGAAGCTCGGCGTGAAATACGTCATCCACGCGGCCGCCATGGGCGATCGCCCCGCCTCCGAGGAAACCATCCACGACGCCACGACCGCGTCGCTCCGTTTGGCGGCCCAGCACGGCATCGCGACGATTGCGTTTCCGGTGTTGGGGAGCGGCGTGGCGGGCTTTCCGTTCCGCCGCGCCGCCGAAGTGATGCTCGATGCGATTCGCGCCTCCCGCGACGCCGACGACATCGAGACCGTGGTCTTCTTCGGCTACACAGCCGAGGACGCCGACCAACTCACCGCCTTGGTGGGGTAATTCCGCGCGGCATCGCCGGCTAGATTCCGTGCCGCGCTGAACGTGTGCGGTCTCTCGTTCACGCTGCCGGCGAGCACGACACCGATCGACGCGACGCGGCACGAAGATCGGGACTTGTCAGCGCGTCGGACGCGGGACAAATTCGTTGCGCCCGATGCTCATCAACCTCGTCCCCGAGTTTCTCGCCGCGCTCGATGCGCCCGACCCGCTTGCGGCGTACCATCGGTATCTCGAAGAGCATCGCCCCGTCCTCGCATCCTACTGGCGCAATTACGTTCTCGATCTCGACAGCCCGCACGCCGAAGATGTGATTCGCCGCACGCTCGACGCGGAGCGACGCGATCTCCGGCAACTGCTGGATGACGTCGACGTGGCGGCCGTCGCCCAGCAAGCGCTGCTCGACTGCGAGATTCGCTTCGAGACCGACCGCCTGGTGGATCTCTATCTCATGGTGGGGGTCGGCGCCGCGAACGCGGGAGAGCTCGTCGTGGGCGGCCGCGGCATCGCGTTCGTCTGCCTCGAGCACTTCACCGGGCGCCCGAATCCGGAGACACTGGGACTCGGCCTCGATCCCAAGCTCCTCCCGCTCTGGATCGCCCACGAGATCGCGCACACGGTACGCTACACCTCGCCGGTGAGCCAGAGCGAGATGGCGCGCATCGTGGCCGAGGCGCGCGGCACCTACGACTACTGGGAGAGCGGGAGCCGCGCGACGCTTCGGGAACTGCTCGTGAATGAGGGGCTCGCCGTCGCGGCGGCGGAGGAAGCGGCGTCGGGATTCGAGCCGTGGGATTATCTCGGGTACAGCCGCCGGCAGTACCGGCGGCTCCGCGAGCTCGACGCGTTCCTCCGTCGCGCGATCGCCCAGGATCTCGATCGCACGGGCTTGGGCCTGCGCCTGCGGTATCTCTCCGGCGGCATGAGCGCGGCCCAGCGGTTGGTAGGCGGCAAGGTGATCCCCGAGCGCGCCGGTTACTACGTGGGCCGCCGGATGATCGAACGCGTCGTGGCGGAACATGGGATCGCGCAGGCACTGCGGATGGCGGCGGAGGAGTGCGAGGGATGGGACGATCTCGCCGGAGCCCAGACCGCGTGAGCCCCCGGGCCAAGAAATCGTCTCGTCCCGCCAGCACCCCCGAGCGCCGGAGAAACCGTGCCCTGCGTGAAGTCCTCGACGATCTCGTCGAGCACGTCCGGTTGATCAGTCGTACCGTGCAGACGATGACACCGGAAGAAGTGACCTATGCGCAGGAGCGGCTCGAGTGGCTCGCCGACGAAGTGTGGCGTACGGCGGTCGAAGGGTCCGAAACGGACGCCACGGACACCTAAGCCCCGAAGCGATACCCGAGAATCAATTTGGCGAGCAGTTTGTCGGTCGCGTTGGTGAGACCGAATCCCACCCCGGCATTGATCTCCAGATTGGGCGAGAAGTTGAAATCGAGCGCGGGGAAGATCTGCTGCTCCTGGGCTTGGAGCGGATCGAAGCCGCTGATGGGCCCGAGTGCGCCGTAGTACTCCACGCCCATCTGCATCCACGGTACCACCTGTACGGCCACCTTCGCGTTGGGTGAGAACCCAGGTGCCTGGCCCGCACTTTCTCCATGGAGCGCCACCTCGAGCACCGGATTGAACGACCAGTACACGGGACCGATCGTCTGGTCGATGATCGGACGAATCTCCCAGGTCCACGTATCGGGTGAGAACTTTCGCCGCGCGTAGCCGATCTCATTCGAGAGGCTCAACCCCACCGGCAGGTGCCACGACGCCGGGATCCGGAAGCGTGGCCGCACGTGCACCCCGGTGACGGCCGCGCCGTCACCGGCGCGTTCGTTGGTGAAGAGATAGAAGCCCACCTCGAAGATCGACGTGAAGCCGTGCGTGATCTCGAGCGTCTCGTGAAACGCGTGCCGGGTCGGCAGCACGCCGTCCACGGTGTCGGCGCGGCCGCGGAAGGTGAAGTTGCTGTGGAGCTCCACCATCGTGGCGTCGGGCGCCACGAGATCCGCGCCGTAGACCTGGATCTCGGTGTTGTCTTGCGCGACCGCCATCTGCGGCACCGCAAGCATGACCGTCAACGCCAACCCGACGAGCACGTGTCGCATCACGTCTCCTCATGTACCTCGGATACCGGCTCCGCCCCTCCTCCCACTCTGCCGCTCTGCCGGACAGCCTACTTCACGAGTTGATCCTCGTCCCCGTCATCCGCCGCCAGCTCGACATGAAATCGGTGCAGGAACCGGTGGACCACCGGTGCGAACAGCACGGCGACGATCGTGAGAAAGGCGACACCGCTGAACAGCGCATAGCACGAGGCGAAGAGTTTCGCGCCCGTCGTGGTCATCGGATCGACCGGACCCATCCCGGTGAGTATCATCGACGCATTGAGCAGCGACTCCACCCAGCCGAGCCCCGCGAAGATGCGGTACCCCGCGACACCGATTCCGAGACAGATGCCGATCACGACCGTGCTGATCAGCGTGCTCCGCGCGAGGCGGCGAAAGAACGTAGCGCGGGACGGCAGGGGAACGAATTGCGCACGAGCCACGCGGCGTGCCATGTCAGTTCTCTCCGGGATCGGCGTCGGCATTTTCGAGGGACACTCGATGGGTGTCCACCCACCATGCCCAGAAGGGGAAGAGCCATGCGGCGAACCCCGATATGATCACCGCCCGCGCACTGGGCGGTGGCGGCCCCACCACGGCACCGACGTAGACCAGGACGAGCAGTGCCACCAACAGAAACAGCCCCGACCGACCGATCCCGTCTCGGGCGCGCGTCGAGCGCAAATAGACCGCGAGGCCCGCGAGAAAGATTCCGCCCTCGACGACCAGCGTCTCGGGCACCGAATCCCAGAGGCCGGCGCCCACCAACGGCCCCCCGGGGTACAGCGGGAGGTCCGGCCGGTGCGCGATGGCATCGAGGAGCCAATGGCTCACCACGAGAAGCGCAATGACGAGCGCACCCCAGCTATCGTGGCGCCAGAACGCGTAGGCCACCGCGGCCAGGATCGCCCACACGACCACCATGAGCAGGCTGTGCGAAAGCGGGTAGCTCAAGAAGGCGAGCGGCGTGAACGCCGTGCTGCCGGGCTGCACGGCGACGTGCTCCCACCCCAGAGCCAGAAAGACGGGCCAGAGGAGATCGGGGAGCTGCGCCGCAATGAAGAGCACGCCGAGCGAGGTGCGTGGGGTGGCGCGTTTCGCGCCGAACGCCACACCGAAGTGTCCCAGGAACACGCCGACAAAGGTATTCCCCATTGGAGCGAGCGGCCAGCACCGCGCTTGCCTCCATGCCTCGACTCGGGCGATACTCCGGACCACCCATCACACCGATGCCATCGCCATGACCATACCCCCGTCTTCATCCCGATCGCTCACCCGCCGCGACTTCCTCGAGCGCGGCGCCGCCATCGTCGGCGGACTCGCGGCGTTCCCGTCGCTCGCACGATTCCGGCTGGACGGCGACACCTTCTCACTCACCACCGACGGCATCGCCGCCGAGTGGACGGTGGCGGGCGGGTCGTTCCGCGTGGGGCACATCGCTGACCGGATCGGCAACCGCGCCATGACGCCCGCGCCGGACGCCTTCGTGTTGAAGCTCGCGGACGGCGGGACGATTCGCGCATCGGCGATGCGCATCACGAGCGGCCCCAAGAACGACGTGCTGCATGCCCAGGGTCACGCCGCCCGCTATGCCAGCCGCCTCGAGGGCACGGCGGTGAGGCTCGAGCTCGAGGATCCCAAGACGGGACTCCGCGCCACCTGGCGCGCGTTCGGACGGAACGGATCGCGGTACCTCCGGCAGGAGATCACGCTCCGACCCACGCGCGCACCGGTGCCGGTGAGCGAGATCGTGCTCGTGGACGTCGAGACGCAGGGCGCGGCGGTGGTTGGGGAGGTCAAAGGCTCGCCCGTGGTGGCGGGGAATCTCTACTTCGGCTTCGAGCACCCGCTCTCGCAGCATGCCGTGGACGGCGCGCGGACGACCGGCGTTCTGCCGCGTGCGTTGCCGCTCCGTCCCGGCACCTCGTTCACGGTGTCGTCGGTGATCGGGACCACGGCCACGGGCCAGCTCCGTCGCGATTTCCTGGCGTACCTGGAGCGCGAACGGGCCCACCCGTATCGCACCTTCCTGCATTACAACTCGTGGTACGATCTGGGCTATTTCAACAAGTACGACGAGGCGGGGGCGCTCGATCGGATCCACGCGTTCGGCGATCAGCTCTACGTGAAGCGCGGGGTCACGCTCAAGTCGTTCCTGTTCGACGACGGCTGGGACGATTCCAAGACGCTCTGGCACTTCAACTCCGGATTCCCCGACGGATTCACCAACGTGCGAAAAGCGGCGGCCCAGTACGGCGCAGCGCCCGGCGTCTGGCTCTCACCCTGGGGCGGATACGGGCAGCCGCGTAAGGAACGGATCGAGTACGGGAAGAAGCAGGGATACGAGACCAACGAAGGCGGCTTCGTCCTCTCGGGCCCCAAGTACTTCAAGCTCTTTCACGACACGTGCGTGACCTTCATCAAGCAGTACGGCGTGAACCAGTTCAAGTTCGACGGGACTGGCAACGCCTCGCACGTGTATCCCGGCAGCACGTTCGACAGCGACTTCGATGCGATGATTTCGCTGATCGGCGATCTGCGGGACGTCGAGCCCGATCTCTACGTGAATCTCACGACGGGCACCTATCCCTCACCCTTCTGGCTCCGCTATTGCGACTCGATCTGGCGGGGTGGGGACGATCACTCGTTCGCCGGAGTGGGACCGGCGCGCGAGCAGTGGATCACATATCGCGACGGCGACACGTACGCGGGGATCGTGAAGAAAGGTCCGCTCTATCCGCTGAACTCCCTCATGCTGCACGGGCTGATCTATGCTCAGCATGCCAACAAGCTGGACACCGATCCCGACGACGACTTCCGAAACGAGGTGCGCTCGTATTTCGGAACCGGGACCCAGCTTCAGGAGATGTACATCACGCCGAGCCTGCTCTCGGATCAGAACTGGGACGATCTGGCGCAGGCGGCCGACTGGTCCCGCGACAACGCGGGGACGCTGGTAGACACCCACTGGGTGGGCGGCGATCCCGCGCAGCTCGAACCCTACGGGTGGGCGTCCTGGTCCAAGACCAAGGGGATCCTGGTGCTCCGCAATCCGAGCGACAAGCCGCGGAGTATCGACGTGGACGTGGGTAAGGCGCTCGAACTCCCCGAGGGCGCGCCACAGACGTTCAGCGTGTCACCGCCGTGGCGCGCGCGGCCGGGGGGGCCGCGCCCGATGGCGATGTCGCTTCGGCTTCAGGCGGGGACGCCGCACGCCTTCCAACTCGAGCCGTTCGAGGTGCTGACGGTGGAGGCCACCGCGACCTGATTGCGAGCGCCATCGACTTCTCTATCCTGCACCTTCCGGCGTATATGTAAACACACATATCATGTCACAAACAATGCTCTATTGCATATGCATGTTATATATGCTACAGTATATAACAGCAAGGACTTCATATGCAAAAACACATAGACGGCATCAGGACCAAGCTCGCGGAGATCGCGGCGGTCATCTCGCGCCGGCGTGTTGCTAAGAGACTCACCCAAGGCAAGTTAGGCGAGTTACTCGGCCTACCTCAAAGCCACATTTCACGTCTGGAGCGCGGGCAGGTGGACCTCAGGACATCGAGTCTGCTGAATCTGGCGCGCGCACTGGACATGGAGGTCATGCTGGTGCCAAGGCGGCTCGTGCCGGCGGTCCGCAGCCTGATAGATGGGGAATCGGAGGGGGGCGATCCCTACCTCTATAGGCTTGAGAAATGACGGGGAAGAAGGCGGCTCCCAACGTCCAGTTCCTCGAGGTATCGCTGAACGACACCGAGGTCGGGGTGATCTCGAGACTGCCCGGCGAGAGCAACCTCTTCACCTTCGCCGATTCATACCTGGCCCACGCAAACCGGCCGACGTTGAGCTTGTCGTTCAAGACGGCGTCTGGAGCGATTCGCGCTCCAACGCGTCCCACGCGAACCAAAGTCCCGCCCTTCTTCTCGAACCTCCTCCCTGAAGGTCCGCTTCGGGAATACCTCGCGCGGATCGGCGGGGTGAATCCCGAGCGGGAGTTCTTTCTGCTGTGGCTCTTGGGGGAAGACCTGCCCGGCGCGGTGGTGGTGAAGCCGATCGATGGCGAGGAGCTTCCGCCCCATTCGAGAGACTCGCGATCGGAGAAGACGTACGAAGAGGGTGTCCTCAGATTCTCGCTCGCGGGCGTTCAACTGAAGTTTTCCGCGGTGCTCGAAGCGAATGGGGGACTCACGATTCCTGCGCATGGCGTCGGTGGATCGTGGATTCTGAAACTCCCTTCGGCCGTCTATCAAGCGGTGCCCGAGATGGAGGCCATGGGAATGGAGCTGGCGCGCGCCGCCGGCATCAACGTCCCGGAGACGCGGCTCGTGAAGATGGCCGACATGGAGAACGTGCCGAAGGGCGTGGCGGAGCTCGGCAGCGTGCTCGCGGTCCGGCGTTTCGATCGCTTGGACGATGGCCGACGCGTGCACATCGAAGACTTCGGACAGGTCTTTGGCGAGTTCCCGGACGGCAGGTACGAGCACGCGAGCTCCGAAGACATCGCGCGTGTCCTCTGGGCCGAGTCGGGCCTGGAAGACGTTGTGGAGTTCGCGCGGCGGCTCGCGTTTGCGGTCTTGATCGGAAACGCCGACATGCATCTCAAGAACTGGTCGTTGATCTATGAGAATGGCCGGGACGCTCGGCTGGCGCCGGCATATGATCTCGTGCCCACGGTGGCGTACCTCGACGACCACACGTTGGCGCTGAGCCTCGGCGGCACGAAGGACATGTTCGCGGTGGACGCGGACCGCTTCGCAAGATTCGCTGACCGGGCGGGGGTTCCGGAGAAACCGGTCACCGACGCCGCGGCGGAGACCGCGGAGGTGGTGCGCGCGGCGTGGGCGAAACACCAAGCGCAATCGCCGGGGCCGGCAGGGCTACGAGCCAAAGTGGCGGAGCACATGGCGCGGGTGCCGCTTGGGAGGTGAGCGCACTCGCCGCACGGCACGGCGGCTACAAGACGCGCGGATGCCGACAAGCCACCGAGAGTATCGAGGCGGATGAGGGAAAGGCGTTCGAGCTGCCGCCTGAATCTGCTTGATCACGCGAATGGACATCGGCGCGCAGATGCCGAGCGTGAGCACATCCGCTCCACGAGCCGGCCTTCATGCACAGCAATCCCAATGCCGCCCCTCGCTGCGAGCACCGCACTGATCATCTGGACAGCAATGTCTGGTCAACCCATGTTTCAAGCGAGTCCATCGCAGAATAGCCCGCGACCAATCTACCACCGAAGATGAAGGTCGGAGTGCCGGGTACTCCTGCGCGCTCACCAGCCTCGATATCACGTTCGACGACCGGAGCGGTGCGACGCTCACTGACGCACGCGTCGAATCGTGCCAAGTCAGGAATTCCAATACCCCTTGCAACCGCATGCCAGCTTGTGAACTCGAGGGAACCCTGGTCGCGAAACAGGGCGTCATGATAGGCAGCGAATCGCCCTTGTGCCCCAGCGCATGCTGCTGCGATCGCCGCCGCGAAGGCTTTCGGATGTAAGGCCTGGAGGGGAAAGTTCCGGTACACGATAGCGATCCGGCCCCAATGCCGCGCCATCAAGGTGTCCAACCGTTGCGATATGGCGGCACACGCTGGACATTGGAAGTCCGCGAACTCGACAATCCGCACTTCGGCATCGGCTCGCCCGATAACCGAGCCTACGTGCGCGAGTCTCTGCCAGTCAGACACAGTACTCACCACCACACGTGGTTGTGGGATTTCAGCCCTGGGGTGTACATGGACGACAGCATTCGCCACGGCGGCAGCCCCAATTGCAACAAGAAGTGTCGCAGCATTCACTACCGCAGTCTTCATAGTTTGGCTCCCAACCGCACCGTGGGTGCACGCCGCCGACACGCGACAACGCGGCGCACCACACCGCACACCGGCGTCAAATCATGGCTGGATGTGCGTATGGTCGCTACGCATGCCTTCTTCTGGCCGCCCGTCCAACCGACCCGATGCAGACAAGTGTATCTCGCCCGCACGGGGGTCACTTTCGGTACACGCTACTCAAGGTTATCCGGCCCTGCCCGGAGCCAGACCCGCATGGGCCCGACTCCAGGGCTCATTCCCCTCCCTGCTTCCGTCCGGCTCAGGCGGGGTCGCACTTCCAGCAATCATCACCGCCAGAATAGTTGCAGTTTGGCGAGTTGCAGAGGATGCGGTAGCACATGCCGTCACAGTTCGCGGCAAATGCGCATGGGTTGCCGGTCTTCGGCGCACAGCTCCCTGTTTGTTCTGCGACTGCTTGCCGAGCCCCAAGGACGAACCCTGCACCTGAGATCATCGTGATTGACACAACCAAGAACCATGCGTTCTTCGCTCGAGGTCCCATACATCCTCCCCAGTCTAGAATTGATCCACTTAGCCACGCATATTGAGCCGGGCTCCGATCAGCGATCAGCTCCCGCCCGGGTCACACAACCAGCAGTCCGTTCCGCCCCAGTACTGGCAATTCGATGCACCGCATTCGACCCTGTAGCACATTCCGGTGCACTCCGCAGCGAACGCACACGGTGAGCCCTTCGCCGGCGCACAGCTGTTGACCTGTTCTGCAACCGCTTGCCGGGCGCCAAGTACGAATCCGGCACCCGATATCATTGCGATCGTCAGAAGGGAGAACCACAACCGCTTCGCTCGACTAGCCATATTCCCTCCGATTCAATTGGGGTGAGTCCGTACCGCGGCGCCACAATCAATGGCGGCGATTGATTCCTCCTCAGCCATCTGGGGCGAATCCCACAACCGTTTGCCGGCGCTCACAAATTGGAATGATCAACACTGCTGCGTGAGCCAACCCAGCTCACCAAGTCTTCCGTTCCACCGTCACCAGTCGCTCTAAACAACACATGGGAATGTCCGTCTACAGCGTAGAACGAGGGGTACACGGGAATTCGGAGACTCTTGACGGCCGCCGGATCGACCCGCAGAACCGGAAACGAGATCCCTGCGTGCGCGACAAATGCCTTCATCTCCTCGACGCTGCTAGTCGCCGCCAAACCAACGAAGCGCACTCGACGTTGACTCTCGGACGCCAACTGCTCCCAGACACCAGCCTCCGCATAGCACTTCGAACAACCTGTCGAGAAGAAGGCGAACACGGTGGGTGCAGAATCGGACAGAAACTCGCGCATCGGTTCCGCGTTACCCGCATCGTCGTACGTCTGCATCGGCGGTAGGACATTGGTTACCTGGAACATCATGTCCTGAATATTGGGTCTCGATACCAACTCCGAGGAGCCAAACCACGCGCCCGCCTGACGAGCCACCAGGAACCCACAGGCCGCGACCACTCCGACCAGTAGTATGCGAGTCAAGCGTGTGATTTCGCGCATCGACCACCTCCATCTCGCTCTATTTGTGCTCGCGCGAAACGTCCTCGATCTTGAACTTGACGATCCGCGGATACGGAGTGTTCACCACAGCGTACAAGTACGGCCCGATACGAGAAACGGTGAAATGAAACGACACGGCGCCGTACGGATCGAGCCCCTGCCTACCGAGGAGGCCTCCCGAAGCATCAAACACTGCCATGACCCAGCTTCCCCGGCTCACGCCAGGAGTGGACTTGCGAAGCGCCTCGATGTTCCACTGGCGGTACACCACTACCGTTCGCCCGTCTGGCAAGCGTCCAATAGCTTGGGTTCCCACGGGCAGGACGTGCAGAGGCGGGCCTGGTCCAGTGTTCAGGAGTTCGGGTCGATCATCTGGAAAGAGTGGCGCTCCAACCTGTTCGGCGCGGCCGCTGCCAAGGATGTACCAAGAACCCGGCGTCGGTGGCGAGTACAGGACAGCTCCCGAGCCAGATGGCGCGATCGCGCCGTCATAGCCGGAAAGGCGGAAAGACCGCAAATTCGCGTCCACTGGAATGAAACTGTCCGACACCTGACCAGAGTCGGTTAGCCGGGTAACGACGTAAGAGTTCGCACGGATGGCGGAGAGGATAAAGGTGTTGTCACCCGAGGTGGCTAACGCGAGTGGGAAGTTGCTTTGGACTCGCTGGGTGGCAACAAGCCTACCGGTTGTATCGAACAAGGTGAGTCGGTTCAGGCGTTGATCGAGAACGCGCAAGACCCCCCTGTCGTCAAGTGAGACGGCAAATGGATCTGAAAACTCGCCCGGACCCTCGCCATATCCTCCAAGAATCACTCGAACGAAGCCACGGTCAGGAGCAAACTCAACTACCTTTTTGAAGTCGCCGTCAAGCGCGAAGAGCCGGCCGTCTGACGCCTCGGCCAAACCTACCACGCGAGATAGCACTGCTCCTCCCGCCTTCGCCTCAGCTTCCGTAAGGCGTCGGTGCGCGACACTCGTATCCTGCCATCCGTAGGCCTGAACATTTACCAACGTGTATTCGTGATTGCCGGTTGACGCCTCGCCACTCGCGCCCTCACTACCACCTCGGCAACCCAGCGAAAGAAGAGCACCGGCCACGAGCAGGCTGATACTGAGAAGACACTTGTTCACGCACTCTCCCAATGAGGTCCCCTCCCTTAAACTGGCTAGCAGCCGCACTACTTCAGTGGAGTACGAGGCACTAGAACCTCCGATGGATAACCACGCTGGCAGCTGGCTTCGCGGCTCGGCAACAACACAATTTGCGCGCCCCACTCTCGAAGACAACGCCATTCTCCCCCCCCCCCCCCCCGCCATCTCCGACCCCCAGTTCTCTGACCCCCTTTGCCCCTTGCGCCGTCGGGAACGTGGTCGCACGTTTGCTCGGCCATGCACGTCGCTCGACCAACTGATTTGAGATCGAACGTCCTCGTCGCCGTGCGCGACCCATTGGCCCGAGGCCAAGCCGAAGCGGCGTGCCGCAGCGCGGGCTACAAGCCCACCGCTCCCCCGCCGACATTTCCCAAGCTTCCGCGGGCATCTGAGTTCGGTGGCGTGATCTTCGACGGGGAGCCGCGCGCCACGGCCCTTGACGCAATTCGGACCCTCAGCGTGCACCAACCGGACATTCCCATCATTCTCCATCCGCGCGTCGAGCCGGGCGTGGCCGAATTTCTCATCGCCGCCGGACGCACGGCGCAGGTCACCGGCACGCTTGCGTTCGGAAACGCCGAGGACGTCGAGCGGCTCGCGTCGGCGCTGGGCGAGCAGATCGCCATACGACCAGAAGCGACCGTGCAACGGGTGCTCTCGGCGCTGCTTCCCAACGTTCCATCCCGTGTGCAGATGCTCGCGCGACGGACACTGCGCCGACGCGCCACCGGAGCACGATGCACGCTCGTCGAGCTGGCGCGGGATCTCGCGGCGAGCGAGAACCACGTGGGGCGGGGCTGGCCGGCGAACCTCCCGCCACCGGGGGACTTCGTTCGGTGGATCACGCTCCTGTATGCCGCGCACGTGCGTGAATGGAGCGGCGTCGGCTGGGATGCGATCGCGCGCGCCATGGGCATCGGCGAGAACACGCTCCGCCGGCTCCGACAGCGAATACCCGGCGGTCCCGACGTGTTCGCGGAATGCGTCATCTCGCTCGCGACGCGATGTGGTATCGCGGAGCCGGTTGCACGAGACGTGCTGGAACGCTCGGCATGACCGACTGCGGCGTGGCAGAACCCTACACACGATCTCGCCCCGCGCCGCGATGAATTGAAGCCGCTCCACCCGCCGAGGTTACACATGATCGGCCATGGCCCGCCCTTGCCCTCTCGGCCGAGGAACCGCGATTCT
>Ga0315550_1000877_pt1 | contig 18529 bp, 14 predicted proteins | sample SalMarSW160190MG_2_FD_203100 | JGI IMG/M metagenome (GOLD analysis project Ga0315550, IMG submission 203100) | Salt marsh sediment microbial communities from the Plum Island Ecosystem LTER, Massachusetts, United States - Salt Marsh Sediment SW1601-90 ... | reverse complement strand
ATCAAACTGTTCAGGATTCTTTACCATCCACATACAAATAGCATCTACATGTTGATAATTGGTAGTAACATCCTTATACTCTTTATGGATTTCCTGAAAAACCCTCTGCCAGAGATCAGATTCATAGATTAGCACATTGGTCTTGCCGCAGAGGGTCAGGAGTTTGCTCTTGTTTCTCTTTCGGCAGTACTCAAAGGCATACCTGATGCACCGCTCGACACCCTTTCTGGTGCTAATGGATTCCTGAATGGCCACCTCATCAAGAGTGCCCTTCTTGAAGACACCGCCGCTTCCGGTGTAGAGCCCTTCGGAGTTCTCCCGTACGACAACGAAGTCGATATCCTTAGGGCCTTTATCCTTAAGGGGAGTGTCTGCGCCTGGGAAAAGTTCCACTGGCCGAAGGTTGATGTATAGATCCAGTTCAAAGCGGAGCCTCAACAGGATCTCTCGCTCCAGTATGCCGGGTTGTACATCCGGGTGCCCGATGGCACCCAGGTAAATGGCATCCGCTTCCCTGAGTTCGTTGATAATCCCATCAGGGAGCAACTCTCCCTGTTTCAAGTAACGCTTTCCTCCGAGAGGATAGGTAGTAAACCTGAATTTAATACTGTATTTTTGAGACAAACGTTCCAGTGCCTTTATCCCTTCTGCTAACACCTCCGGACCTGTTCCGTCTCCTGGAATAACTGCAATGTTGTATTTTTTTGGCATGGTCTATCCCTTTTCAAGAAATGTTACTGCTGTGATCGTCGTTCCGGTCTGAGTGAGCGTACGGCTGTACCTGCTTTCCACATCTCGGATAACCTTATCTCATCCAGCTCCTTTCTGAGTTTCTCCATGTAGTCGGGCGCACTATTGGCTTTGAGCACAATCCTGGTCTCCTCGCCCGATACAACGCTTTCATAGAGCTTTTCAAAGAGGGGTGCAACAGCGTCCCTGAATTTGTGTCTCCAATCCAGTGCCCCTCTCTGTGCGGTTGTACTGCAATTTTCATACATCCAGTCCATGCCATTTTCCGCCACGAGGCGAATCAGGCTCTGTGTAAGCTCTTCTACTGTTTCATTAAATGCCTCACTGGGAGTGTGACCATGTTTGCGAAGTATAGTATACTGTGCCTCCATGACACCCGCCAGACAACCCATGAGAACACCTCTCTCGCCGACCAGATCGCTATGTACCTCATTTAAAAAGGTTGTGGGAAATAAATAGCCAGACCCAAGAGCTATACCTATAGCAAGAGTCCTCTCCTTTGCTCTGCCTGTATAGTCCTGGAACACCGCATAACTGGAATTGATCCCGCTTCCCGCCAGAAAGTTGGAACGAACAGTACGCCCTGATCCCTTTGGTGCCACCATAATTACATCCACATTCTCCGGTGGGTTAACTCTTGTCTGTTCTTGATAAACAATGGAGAAACCATGAGAAAAGAAGAGAGCATCTCCCTCTTTAAGGCATGGCCTTATCTTTGGCCAGGTTGCTGCCTGACCAGCATCAGAGACAAGAAATTGAATGATTGTTCCTCTTTCCGCTGCATCTTCTAATGGAAAAAGGGTTTCTCCAGGTACAAATCCGTCATCGATAGCCTTCTTCCATGATTGGCCTCCTTTCCGCTGCCCCACAATTACTCTGATATCATTATCCCGCATGTTCATGGCCTGCCCTGGGCCCTGGACTCCGTAGCCGAGCACGGCTACGGTCTCATCTTTAAGGACATCCCGCGCCTTATCCATGGGAAACTCTTCCGAGGTAGTCACATCCTCTATAACGCCGCCAAAATCTATCTTTGCCATAATCAAACTCCTTTTAGTAGTATTCAAATGCCCTATTTCTTGTTTCGCGCAAGGGCGCTGGTCCCGGTCCGCGCGACCTCCTTGATCCCCATTGGCTTTAAAAGCTTTAAGAGGGCCTCCAGTTTTTCCCCAGTGCCTGTGACCTCGATGATATAAGAGGTGGTATTTACATTTACAACCTTGCATTTGAAGATATCTACGAGCCTGAGGATTTCTGCCTTTTGCGCCGGACTCGCCTTTACCTTAATAAGGGCTGTCTCACGTTCTACGAAGTTGGTGTCCGTCAGGTCCTGCACCTTTATCACATTGAGCAGTTTGTTGAGCTGTTTATTAATCTGCTCAATAATCAACTCGTCTCCGCTGGTGACCAGGGTTATTCTGGAAACCAGCGGGTCCACTGTTTCCGCAACGCACAAGCTCTCTATATTGAAGCCACGGCCGCTAAACATGCCTGCAATGCGGGAAAGCACCCCCGGTTGATTGTCCACCAGTAGTGAAATAGTATGTCTTTGCTCCGCCATAATTTTTACACTCCTTATTTAAACGAGAAGCATTTCCGTGATTGGTGCGCCAGCAGGGACCATGGGATACACGCACTCCTCTCTGTCTACCACGAACTCCATGATAACGAGCTTTGGTATGCCCAGCCCCTCCTTGAGCACAGGCACTACCTCTTCCGGTTTTATGGCCTTCAGGCCCACGCCACCATATGATTCTGCCAGTTTTACAAAATCCGGGCCATCTTGAATATCCGTAGCTGCATATCGCTTTTCATAGAACAATTCCTGCCACTGACGAACCATGCCAAGGTACCGGTTGTTAAGAATAACGATCTTCACCGGCAGTTTATACTGGATGGCAGTTGCCAGTTCCTGGATGTTCATCTGGATGCTGCCATCTCCGGCAATATCAATGACGAGTTCTTTAGGGCGGGCTACCTGTGCACCGATGGCAGCAGGCAGGCCGAATCCCATGCAGCCGAGCCCCCCGGAGGTAAGAAAGGCGTTTGGACGATCGAAATGATAGTACTGTGCAGCCCACATCTGATTCTGGCCCACCTCAGTAGAGATAATGGCCTTTCCCTCTGTCAGTTCGTAGAGCTTTTCAATCACATACTGGGGTTTGATAATATCCTTCTGTTCATAGGCTAGGGGAAAGGTGCTTTTCCATTCCACTATCTGATCCAGCCAGCGCTTATTACTTGCCGCATCTATTGTGAGCCCCTCTGCATCCATAAGCCTGTTGAGCTCTGTGAGCGTTGCCTTGCAGTCCGCCACAATTGGCACTGTTACCATAATGTTCTTGCGTATGGACGTGGGGTCAATATCAATATGAATAATCTTGGCATGTGGAGCAAAAGTACCCAATTTACCCGTTACCCTATCGTCAAAGCGAACGCCAACACTGATTAACAAATCACAGGCCCCAATAGACATATTGGCACGGTATGTGCCGTGCATACCGAGCATGCCCAGCCAGAGCCTGTCTATCCCGGGAAAGGCACCCAGTCCCATAAGAGAGCCAGTTACCGGGGCGTTGAGCTTCCTGGCAAGCTTGGTCAACTCGACAGATGCCTCTGATAGGATAACGCCACCACCGGCAAAGATAACCGGTTTCTTGGCCTCTTGAATGAGCTTTATAGCCTTGTTGAGTTGCTTTTTATTAGGCAGATAGGTAGGATTGTAGGATTTCAGGGAAGGAATTGGCAAGGGTTTGTAGCTTGCCCTGCCCTGGATTATGTCTTTCGGAAGATCTACCAGCACAGGGCCGGGACGGCCGGATCGGGCAATGTAAAAAGCCTCTTTAACAGCCTTGGCGAGATCCTTTATGCTTCTTACAAGATAATTATGCTTGGTGCATGGTCGTGTAATGCCTACAATATCAACCTCCTGAAAAGCATCATTACCTATAAGGCTTGTGGGTACCTGAGCGGTAAGAACAACCAACGGTATAGAATCCATATAGGCAGATGCAAGTCCTGTTACGGTATTGGTAGCGCCTGGGCCAGAGGTCACCAGGCATACACCCACCTTTCGTTTTGCTCTCGCATAACCATCCGCAGCATGTACTGCACCCTGCTCATGCCTGACCATAATATGCTTTATATCGGTTTTTACCAGCTCATCGTAGATATCAATAACTGCACCCCCAGTTATACCGAATACAGTATCAACTCCTTCCTGTTTCAAGATCTCTATTAATATTTGAGCCCCTGTCAGTTTCAAGTTTAATATCTCCTTTCAGTGTACTTTTCCTTAATTTTAAGTGGTTACCTTTTTATATACAGCACCGTCAGCAGCCGATTCTACCATGGAGGAGTACCGACTTAGGTAGCCAGAGGCTATCTTTAGACTCGGCAGCTCAAATTTTGATAATCTCCTTTTAATGCTGTCTTCTGCTACTTTTAATTCAATCTTTTTGTCTGGGATATTGATCTCAATTCTGTCACTTTCCTTAACAATGGCAATAGGACCCCCTGCCATGGCTTCAGGCGAGATATGGCCTATGCAGGCACCCCTGGTTCCTCCAGAAAAACGTCCATCTGTAATTAGGGCCACATCTTTATCAAGCCCCATTCCAACGATAGCCGATGTGGGGGTCAACATCTCCCTCATTCCCGGTCCACCCATGGGTCCCTCATAGCGAATAACTATAATATCTCCCTTCATTATTTTGCCCCCCATTATGGCAGATACGGCTTCCTCCTCACTGTCAAATACCCTTGCAGGACCTTCATGATGAAGCATCTCAGGAGATACAGCCGATTGTTTTACTACACAGCCCGAGGGGGCCAAATTGCCAAAAAGGACTGAGAGACCTCCTTCTTTATGATACGGGTTTTGTAAAGATCGTATTACTGTTTTATCTCTAATAACACTGTTTCTTATATTATCCTCGACGGACTTTCCTGTAACAGTCATGCAACCTGTATGGATCAGCCCATTGCGTGAAAGTTCTTTCATTACGGCAGGTACCCCTCCCGCTTGATCCAGATCCTCCAAGTGATGATTCCCAGCCGGGCTAAGGTTGCATAGTTGTGGTGTTTGTTGACTGATTTTGTTGAATTCTTCAAGATCGAGATGGATGCCGGCCTCACGAGCAATGGCTGCTAAATGTAAAACAGTGTTCGTGGAGCAGCCCAGGGCCATATCCACTGCTATAGCATTTTCAAAGGCCTTCTCAGTTATTATTTTCTTTGGGGTGATCCCTTTTTTTAAAAGCATAATGATTTTCATGCCCGCCTCCTTGGCCAGCTGAATGCGGGCGGCCATAACAGCAGGTATAGCCCCATTCCCTGGAAGTCCCAAGCCAATAGCCTCAGTCAAGCAATTCATTGAGTTTGCAGTAAACATTCCAGCGCAAGATCCGCATGTCGGGCAGGCCCTATCCTCAATCTCCTCCAGCTCTGCTCCAGTCATTTTGCCTGATTTTACAGCCCCAACAGCCTCAAATACGCTAACGAGATCAATCTTTCTGTCATTATAGGCGCCGGCTAACATAGGGCCACCACTGATCATGATTGTAGGGAGGTTCAATCGCAGTGCGGCCATAAGCATGCCCGGCACAATCTTATCGCAATTGGTCACCATAATCATGGCATCAAAGGCATGGGCCATAGCCATGATCTCAATCGAGTCAGCAATCAATTCTCGACTGGGAAGCGAATATTTCATTCCGATGTGATTCATGGCTATCCCATCGCAAACACCGATAGTCCCGAAAGCAATAGGTGTGCCTCCTGCCATATAAACACCGGCCTTTACCGCATTTACTATTCTGTTCAGTTCAATGTGACCGGGAATTATATCATTGACCGGATTTGCAATCCCTACCAATGGCTGGCTCAGCTCCTCTTTCGTATAGCCCATCGCCTTGAAAAGAGAGCGATGGGGTGCTCTCTCGATACCTTTTTTTACATTGTCGCTTTTCATATCAGCGCCTCGTTATATATGTTTTATTCATCGACTTTCTTTTCTTGACATATTCCACCAGCCCTCCAGCTTGCACGAGTTGCCTCATAAAATCATTGATAGGTCTGGCAAAAAACCTTTTACCAGTATCCTTATTTTCTATTTCGCCTGTTGAAAGATTAACCGATACTTGATTTCCCTCCTTGATAGAGAGAGATGCCTCTTTAGACTCCAATACCGGGAGACCTATGTTAAAGGCATTTCTGTAAAATATTCGGGCAAAACTTTCAGCAATAATGGCACTGATGCCAGCCCCCTTTATAGCCAGCGGTGCATGCTCCCTGGAGGAACCGGCACCGAAGTTCTTTCCTGCTACAATAATATCGCCGGGGGTGATCATGTCCATAAAACCCGCCCGCATGTCGGCAAAACAGTTTTTGGCAAGCTCATGTTTATCAGATGCATTGAGAAATCTTGCTGGTATAATAAGATCTGTATCCACATTATCGCCGAATTTCCATATCTCTCCTTGAAATTTCATCTAAAGCTCCTCTGGTCCTCCTATAGATCCCAGGATAGCAGAGGCAGCAGCAATAACAGGGCTTGCAAGGTATACCTCGCTCTTGGGATGTCCCATTCGACCTATAAAGTTTCTGTTGCTGGTAGAAATTGCCCGCTCACCCTCTGCCAGGATACCTAGGTGACCACCGAGGCACGGCCCACACGAGGGGGGACCGATAACGGCACCGGCGTCAAGCAATGTCTCTATAATTCCTTCTTTGATCGCCTCTCGAAAGATCCACTGGGAGCCGGGCAAAACAATAAGTCTGACCCCCTTTGCAACGGTCTTGCCCTTGAGCACTCCAGCAGCATCACGCAGGTCTTCCAGCCAGCCATTGGTACATGAGCCTATGAAGACCTGATTGAGTTCTATATCTCCCACTCGAGAGAGGGGCAGCACATTGGCCGGGGAATGGGGAAATGCAATGTGTGGTTCAAGTTCATCCACCTCGATCTTGATTACCTTTTCGTAGTCTGCACCAGGATCACTGGTGCAGACTAAAGGGCTTCTGTGGGATCTCTGAGCCACAAATGCCAAGGTAATCTCATCTGGCTCGATAATGCCGTTTTTTGCTCCGGCCTCGACAGCCATATTGGTCATGGTGAACCTTTGGGCCATAGGAAGCCCCTTAATGACCGATCCTGCAAATTCCAGGGCGCGATAGGTAGCGCCGTCAACCCCTAGAGTTCCCAGGGTAAAGAGAATAAGATCCTTTCCCCTCAATAATGGCGAGAGTTTTCCCTCGTATTCGATTTTGATTGTTGGTGGTACCTTGAGCCAGGTTTTACCGGTTGCCATTATTACCCCGAGATCAGTGCTCCCTACACCGGAAGAAAATGCCCCCAGCGCTCCGTAGGTGCAGGTATGACTGTCTGCACCGATAACGAGGTCCCCTGATATAACCAGCCCTTTTTCAGGAAGGATGACATGCTCAATGCCTGCCTGCCCGAGTTCATAGTAGTGCTTGATATTGTGGTGGGTGGCGAATTCCCGCATAACTTTAGCTTGCTCTGCAGACTTGATGTCCTTGTTGGGTACAAAATGATCGGGAATGAGCGCGATTTTTTCGCGGTCAAATACCGCAGGATTTCCTATCTCATTAAAGACCTTTATTGCAAGGGGAGCGGTAATATCATTGGCAAGCGCCATATCTACGTGGACTTCTATCAGGTCTCCTGGTGATACACGCTCAAGATTGCTATGGTGTGCCAGTATCTTTTCAGTTATGGTCATGGGCATTTCTCTATATTCTCCTCTCCTTTTACTCTCCCCGGAAGTTTCAGTGTTGATGCAGTGCCCTTGGCTCACGAGGTCTTTTTGGACCAGGAGTTTCGTTTTAGATGCTCCAATCTGTTTAGTCCATTGATATAGGCCTTGGCGCTGGATACTATTATGTCAGGATCGTTTCCCTTGCCAAGTGTTTGAACCCCATCTTCTTCCAATCGAACTGTCACACTCCCCTGAGCATCGGTTCCTCCAGTAAGAGAGTCAATAGAGAAGTGGAGCAGTTTGGATTGCGTTCCTGTCATCTTTGCAATAGCATTAAAGGTAGCATCAATTGGACCTATGCCAAATCCTGCATCCTGTTGAACCTTCTTCCCAATTTCCAATTGTACCGTTGCTGTAGGAACCGTTGCAGTTCCGCTTATTACGTTGAGGTACTGTAATTTATAGGTATCTGGTACCCTCAGGATCTCCTCGGCAATAAGGACTTCTAAGTCCTCATCCACAATCTCCTTTCTCTTGTCTGCAAGTTCTTTGAACCTCTTAAAGAGATGGTCAATATCACTCTCAGGCAAATCATAACCAAGCTCCCTTAAGCGATCCCTGAATGCATGTCGGCCAGAATGCTTTCCCATAACCAGCCGGTTAGCCTTGAGGCCGATCGTAGCAGGCTCCATGATCTCGTATGTTGTCTTATTTTTTAAGACCCCATCCTGATGAATACCAGCCTCATGGGCAAAGGCATTTGCTCCAACAATGGCCTTATTAGGCTGGACCGGGATGCCTGTAATCATAGCCAGTAAATGACTTGAGGAGTATATCTCTTTTTTGTTTATATTACTGAAATATGGAAGGTCATTCCTTCTTGTATGGAGGGCCATGACGACCTCCTCAAGAGATGTATTACCTGCCCGTTCCCCGATGCCGTTTACAGTTACCTCAACCTGCCGTGCTCCAGCATTAATACCCGCCAGAGTGTTGGCTGTGGCCAGGCCTAGATCGTTATGACAATGGACGCTAAGAATTGTCTTGCCAATGTTGGGCGTGTGGCTTTTTACATAGGTGATAAGATCTGCAAACTCACTTGGAATAGCATAACCTACTGTGTCAGGAAGATTGACCGTGGTAGCTCCAGCTGAAATAACTGCTTCAAATATCCTGCATACAAAATTTCGGTCGGTACGGAAGCCATCTTCCGCTGAAAACTCTATATTGTCTGTGAATTGTTTGGCATAGGTAACAGCCTCAACTGCCTTGGCAACAACCTGATTTCTGTTTAATTTTAATTTGTGCTGGAGATGAATATCTGAGGTGGCAATAAAGATGTGGAGGCGGGGGTGTGCCGCCTCTTTTATTGCACCCCACGCAGCGTCAATATCGTCCTTAGAGGTTCGAGCAAGTGCTGCGACTTCAACATTTCTCACCTTTTTGGCAATCATTTGAACTGACTCGAAATCTTCCTCTGAAGAAGAAGGAAATCCTGCTTCAAGCACGTCTACCTTTAATTTCTCCAGTTGGGAGGCAAGATGCATCTTTTCCGCAGTATTCATGCTATACCCAGGAGACTGTTCCCCGTCTCTCAGGGTGGTGTCAAAGATAATAATTTTATCTGCCATTGGTACATTCCTTTCATTTCGGTGTTATATCTGGGTTCACGGATTCAGATTGCGGTATTTTCACCTGAAATGAAAGCAAGTGCCCGCCGCAGGGCATTCTTTCCATCAGTCCCTGCGGCTTTTTTGACCTCTTTGAAATTAGTTTGAAACATAACCTTTTCCTTTAATTGAACCCAGTTTCCTCGGCCTGATCTTTGCTTAGCTTGAAATATATGCTATCAATCAGGGCCTGCCAACTGGCCTCGATGATATTCTCTGATACACCCACGGTATTCCATATGTCTTTCCCATCTCTTGATTCAATGAGAACCCTCACCTTTGCCGCTGTTCCGGCACTTCCCTCCAGTACCCTCACCTTAAAGTCTATCAATCCCATCTCCTTAATCCTGGGATAGAATTTGCTCAATGCCTTCCGAAGGGCATTATCGATAGCATTCACAGGACCATTGCCTTCAGCTGCAGTGATTTCTTCCTCTCCACCAACCGATATCTTTATAGTTGCCTGTGATATTGACTGACCATCCATATTTTTTTCATTGATCACCCTCAGAGAGTGTAGAGAGAAGGGCTCTTTAAATTGGCCCGTGAACTTCTTTATCAGGAGTTCAAGCGAGCCTTCAGCGGCATCGAATTGATACCCCTGGTCCTCCATTTGCTTGATCTCCTTCACAATCCTGTTACTGTCGTAGCCGTTGCCTCCTAAGGTAAGACCCATCTCGTTGGCCTTGTATTCAATGTTGCTTTTTCCTGAGAGATCCGAAACAAGCACACGGCGCCTATTACCTACGTCCCCAGGCTTGACATGTTCATAGGCGAGGGGATTTTTCTGTATTGCACTTACATGTATTCCACCCTTATGTGCAAACGCGCTTCGTCCCACAAAAGGCCTCTCATTTAATGGAGGTATATTTGCTATGTCACTGACGTATCTGGAGACCTCGGTGAGGTATTTTATTTTGGAATCATCGATGCATCTTTTACCTATTTTTAATTGAAGATTAACTATGACCGATATTAAATCAGCATTCCCACAGCGCTCACCATAGCCATTTATTGTCCCATGAATCATGGTAACACCCTCTTCAACAGCGGCTATGGAGTTGGCAACAGCCAATCCACAGTCGTTGTGTGCATGGATACCGAAGGAAACACCTGGAAAGGATTCCTTCACCGTTTTTACTATCTCTTTGATCTCGCCCACCATGGTTCCCCCATTGGTATCGCAGAGTACAATAATATCGGCCCTTCCAGAGAGTGCTGCCTGAATCGTTTTCAAGGCATACTGGGGGTTAGCCTTATAGCCGTTAAAGAAATGCTCAGCATCAAAGATAACCTCTTTGTCTTTTGATTTGAGATAGGTGATTGAGTCAAAGATCATGTCTACATTTTCCTCCAATGAAACACCCAATATTTCGGTTACATGGAGATCCCAGGCCTTCCCAAATATTGTAATTGTCTGGGTTTCAGCTTGTAGCAATGCCTTCAAATTAGGATCTTTTTCTGGCAGTGTGTTTGCTCTTCTGGTGCTCCCAAAGGCAGTCAAACGGGTTTTCTTGATCCTTGCATTCTTTGCCATCTGAAAAAAGCGCATGTCCTTCGGATTTGAACCAGGCCAACCACCTTCTATATATTGAATACCAAGGTCAGCTAATTTTTGGGCAATACGTAGTTTTTCCTCAGCAGAGAAACTGATTTGTTCTCCCTGGGTTCCATCTCTTAGTGTGGTATCATAGATTAGAACCTGCTTTTCCATTATAGTGCTCCTTTTTAAACTAAAAAACCCGCTATCAGGCGGGCCTGATAGCGGGTTTTTTAAATTGATAAAACATCATGTCATTATCAGGCCCGGTAGTTTTAGGTTACCAACCAGAAGGAGGAGCAACAGGGAAATTATAATTATCCCTGTTACCCTGATAATACCTATAATGTTTTGAAATATACGATTCATTCTATTTTAAATCCTGATTTTTCTCCGAAATTAACCATGCTCTTATAAATAAATAAAATTCACCTGTCAAGCTTTTTTAAAAAAAAATTTAAAAAAACTTTCTCAACTCATGATAGTTAAAGATCTTTGAAATAATTTTACCTTGCTCTCTTAATCTAAAGATCTATTCCTATGTGTCGATTCACAAGGACTTAAGACATTTTAAAAGAGTTCCCTGTCAGGGCCTTTGCAATTGAATTAACAAATGATCTCACGTGAATAAAACCATCTTTCTTATTGCCATGGTGGGCCAGAAAATCTACCAATGCACTACCCACAACCACTCCGTCAGAAATGGACCCTATATTCTTCTCCTGGATCCAGAACTATCACCTCAATGTTGGACGCTTCCTTTTCCATGATTTCCACATAGGATGACGTGTCCTTCTCTAGAATGGGAAAGGTTTTATAATGCATAGGGATAACCGTATCTACTTCGAGAAGTTTTGCTGCGAAAGTGGCCTGTTTTGGATCCATGGTAAATACGCCCCCGATGGGTAGCATGGCAAGATTAATATGGAAAATCTCACCAAGGGTTTTCATCGATGAAAATATGCCAGTATCTCCGGCATGGTAACAAGTAAAGCCATTTTCGAACTTGATGATGTAACCAGCAGGGGTTGCTGTTTGAGAAGAGTGAAAGGCCTGGGTCATGGTTATTGAAATACCATCTGAGGTAATTGTGCCGCCGATGTTCATACCCATACCAAAGACTATCTGAGAGTCAGGAATTGCTGCTTCTTGTTTCAATCTGCCGACGGTCTCAGGCATGCCAACCAAGATGGCGCCTGTTGCCTTTACAATTTCAGCTGCATCTGCAATATGGTCAAAGTGATCATGGGTTACAAGAACGAAGTCGGCTTTTGTAATATCTTTGGCCTGACTGGTAGCCAGCGGATTATCTGTCAACCAGGGATCGATAATTATTATTTTCTTTTTCTCAGTTGTAATCTGAAAACCGGCATGACCGAGCCACTTAATCCTTGTCTCCGCCATAGTAGTGCACTCCTCTATTGAATGTTGGCAATCCTGTAATCAATAAGGTTTTAAAAAACGGGTATCAAAATTAAAAGATAGATGTTCTATTCGTTTGGTTGCAATACAACAAGGGCATCTACAGCAACAGGGCGACTGCCAGATATGATAACAGGATTAATATCGATCTCCTTTATCGCATCATTTTCCACACCGATCTTTCCAACATTGATCAACATTTTTGACAGTAGTTCCCTGTCAACAGGCTCCATTCCCCTGACTGCGTCAAGTATCTTGTGTGCCTTGATCTCATCCATCATCTCAAGTGCATCCCTTTTCTCTAACGGTGCCAGGCGAAAAGATACATCTTTCAGGATCTCTGTAAATATTCCCCCAAGACCAAACATGACGCAGGGACCAAACTGGGGATCTCTGATGAGGCCTATTACTAATTCCCTTTTTCCTTTTATCATCTCCTGAATCAGGATAGCACCGTGACTGCCGTTCATGCCAGCCATAATATCATTGAAGGTATCTAATGCTTCCTTGTCATCTCTGATATCTGTTCGGATGAGATCTTTTTCTGTTTTGTGAGTTATCTCTGGTGAACATCCTTTCATAACGACAGGGTACCCGATTTCATGGGCTGCAGAAATAACATCATTATCCTTTTGAATAATTATTTCACGTGTAACAGGAATATCATAAGAAGCCAGAACAATCTTGGATTCATACTCAGAAAGTGTCTCCCTGCCTTCTTTACGTGCCTTATCAATAATATCCATGTAATCTCCTTGTTTACTAATTGTTCAAAATCTTGTGAATTTAATGTTGCTGTTTCTTTAGGAAATGGATACCTTTTTTAGTCTATTCATCCCAAAAGATTTCTAGCCATTATGATCTTTTCAATTTCTGTTGTCCCCTCATAAATCTCTGTGATTTTGGCATCCCTAAAAAGTCTCTGAACTTTATACTCAGCAAGATACCCGTACCCTCCATGCATCTGAAGGGCCATATCAGTACATTTAACTGCCATCTGACCACAGAATGATTTAGCGGCAGCGATAAGCTTTTGGTCAATCGTGCCTGAATCAACTCTCCAGGCTGCTTCATAGACCAGGTTTCTACCAGCCTGTATCCAAGAAAACATATCAGCTATCTTGAATTGAATGGACTGAAAAGAGGATAAGGGGGCATTAAAGGCTGTCCTCTTTTTCACGTGCTTTATGCTTTCCTCTAGGGCAGCACGGGCTGTTCCAACTGCCTGGGCAGCCACAATAATCCTAACGAGATCAAAAAGATGCATAGCCTCAATAAACCCATCTCCCAATTTGCCTACAAGATTGGAAGCAGGTACCCGGACATTGTTAAAAGAAAGTTCAGCAGTATCAGAGGCTCGAATTCCGAGTTTTCCAGTTAAATGATTTGCCTCAAATCCTTGGCGATCTGTCTCCACCATGATCATACTATGTCGTGCATGTCTGTTTGGATTATCCGGATCGGTTTGAACAAAACAAATGAGATAGTCTGCTCGGTCTCCATTTGTAATAAACATCTTTGAGCCATTGATTATATATTCATCACCTTCTCTCACGGCTGTTGTAAGGGTAGCACCTGCCAAATCGGATCCGGCATCCGGCTCAGTAAATGCAGCACCCATGACTGCTTCACCTTTTACCAGAGGGGGGAGATATTTCGTTTTTTGTTCCTCAGAGCCAAAGGCCTGTATGATTTCAGCTCCATAGGATGAGATAAGAATTGCGATAGCTATACCTGGATCAACAGCAGAAAACTCTTCAACTATCAGACAATACTCCAGTATACCCATACCTGGCCCTTCATATTCCTCTTTGATAAATGTTCCCACAAAACCTAAATCCGCTGCCTTCTTAAAGATCGCCTCATCAAAGGACTCATCCCTGTCAAATTCTTCCGCTCTATCCGGAAATTCCCCTTCAGCAAACTCTTTGGCTGCCTTCATGATATCTTTTTGTTCTTTGCTTAGCTCGAAATCCATTCCTATTATCCTTTCTTTACTTCCAGCACCTTATCTTTTAGAACAGGAACAATTTTATGGAGGTCATCAACAATACCATAATCGGCTGTCCTGAAAATAGGGGCCTTTGGATCTTTATTGACAGCGATGATTACACCTGCCCCACTGGTCCCGGCCATATGCTGGAAAGCCCCACTTATGCCAACTGCTATATAGACCTTAGGGCTGACTGATTTGCCTGAGGTACCAACCTGTAAATATTTGGGCAACCAATTCTTATCAACAATAGGTCTGGAACATGAAACAACTCCACCGAGAGCTTCAGCAAATTCTTTGATAAGAGAGATATTTTCTTCTTCTCCGATGCCTCTTCCAACAGAAATAAGAAGTTCTGCTTGGGTTATATCCACATCGCCGGCTGCCATTTCAACGAATTCTATAAAACTCTTTTTCACCGGTATGTCTGTAACAGGAAAGTCTTTTTGAATTATTTCAGCTTTCCTGTCGCCGATTTTATCTTTGGAAAATACGCCTGCTCGTATGGTAAGGAGACATCCTTTCGGTTCAGTAAAGGAAACATTGGCAAAAATCTTTCCATTAAACATCTGTCTCTGGGCAATAAATGTAGTGTCTTTCGGTATAATATCTATGCAGTCAGTAGCCAAGGGAAGATTAGTCTTAACAGAAAGACAGGGAGCAAGTTCCATTCCCCATGATGTATTACCAATAAGGGTAAGGGCTGGTTTTGACTCCTCAATCAATGCATATATGATCTCTTTATGGATATCTGCATTAAAATTTTTGAGCCTCTGATCATCAAATGTAATTATTTTATCAGCCCTGTCAGAAATATTTTCAGTAAGGGAGCTCACGTCATGGCCAAGAATAATGGCGGTAACGGTATGTGATAGCTTTTGGGCAAGCTCACCCGCCTTCCATAGCATCTCAAAGGTTATATCCCTTGTCTCACCAAGCCTGTGTTCAACAATAACGAATATTTCACTCATTATTCCATCACTCCTTTCTTTGTTAGGATTTCGATAAAATCCGAAGCGATTGTGTCTGGGTCACCGGTTAACATCTGAGCTCCTTCAGTTTCTGGTGGCAGATATACTTCTTCAACAATAGTCTTAGGAGATAGTTCCTCATCAGATAAGCCTAAATCGGCAAGGTTTATGATTTTTAGCTCTTTTTTGGCGGCCTTCCTGATGCCCAGAATAGAGACATATCTTGGTTCGTTGATACCTGTTTGAATAGTTATTAAGGCGGGGAGCTCGACGAGGGAGGCTTCACCAAGGCCACCTTCAAGCTCTGATATAGTCCGGACCTTTCCATCCTCTATTTCAATAGCGGTAACCATGCATGCATGATTAAGCTTTAACTCTTCTGCCATCATCATTCCAACCACTCCACCGTTATCGTCATCGGCAAGCACTCCAGTAAATACCAGATCATGAGGTATATCCTTTACAATACGGGCGAGAATCTTTGAGATTCCAAAGCTATCAAACCGACTTATATCGTCTGCTTCAATTCTGATAGCCCTGTCAGCACCCATAGCCAAAGATCTTCTTAAGACCTCCTCATCGTCCTCGCTCCCTACTGTAACGGCTACGACTTCTCCACCGTATTTCTCTTTCAGGATGATAGCCTCTTCAATTGCGTAGTTATCCCAATCATTTAGAACAAACGCAAGCTGGTCTTGTTTAATCCCTTTTTTCTGCTCATCGATTACTAAATCTACCTCTTCAGTAAGAGGCACCCTTTTCACGCACACAACAATATCCATACCTTACACCTCCAAATTAGTTGTTATCAAATAACTTACTATCTATTACCTATTGCTCAGGTAGGAATTCTAAAGTGTTGAAACCAGAAGTTCCATTAAATCAACCACCTTCATCTGACCTTCTAGCCCGCTTGTTTTGATAGCATCATCAAAATTGAGAAGACAAAAGGGGCAAGCTGTAACAATAACATTCGCACCTGCTTCATGGGCCATGGCGACTCTTTTTTCACCCATTCTCATCTCTTCTTCCTCAATGTCATACCAGAGATTAATATCACCTCCACCACAGCAAAAGCTTCTATCCCTGTTTCGTTCCATCTCTACTATTTGGATACCAGGGATTGAGGCAAGGATCTTTCTTGGAGCCTCGTAGATACCATTATGCCGCCCTAGATAACAGGGGTCATGGTAGGTATATATGCCTTCATTGTCAAGCGATTTAGCTGGCTTCAGTCGACCACTTTCGATGAGAGGAAGAAAAAAATCGGTATAATGTTTTACAACCAAATCGCCAGGGTAATCATTTTTCAGCGTATTAAAGGCATGGGGGTCTGTGGTAACAATCTGTTTAAACGTACAGGTTTTAAATGCTTCGATATTCTCTTCCACTAAAAATTGAAAGAGGCCTTCCTCACCGAGCCTTCTTACCTGATGGGCTGAATCCGATTCTCTGGGGCCAAGAATACCAAATGGTACCCCTGCTTTATTGAGGCCCTTGACAATAGCCATGGCTACTTGTTGTATCTGGGGATCAAAAGAGGCATAGCTGTCAACAAAGTAAAGGACATCTACCTCATCTCCCTCTTCAAGTATCTTGATAGAGACATCATCTAATTCTTTGATCCAATCCGCCCTTTTACTCGGTGGTTTACCAAAGGGATTACCTGTCTTCTCAAATTTTAGCAAGGCATCCTGAAAATCCTTGGGAATCATGCCCGATTCAACCATATATCTCCTTAGATCTACTATCTTATCAATATATTCAATAAAGACCGGGCATTCCTCCTCGCAGGCCCCACAGGTGGTGCATGACCAGATTTCATCAGGGGAAAGGACATTTCCTATCAGGGAAAGGTTTTGATTGTGTGAATCGGTTTTTCCTTTAAAATTAAAGAGAGGATTGTTTTGATAAGCGTAATCCCTGACCTTTAAGGTAACTTCCATAGGTGATAATGGCCGTCCTACTGTATTTGCCGGACAGTTATCGGAACAGCGGCCACATTCCGTGCAGGTGTAAAAGTCAAGAATATGTTTCCAGGTAAAATCCTCTACTTTTTCCACCCCTAATGAATCTAATTCCTCAATATTTTCGATATCCCATCGTGGAGGTTTTATGGAACCCTTTTTGAGCTTTCGAAAAAATACGTTGAAGAGGCCTGTAATGATATGAAAGTGTTTCCCAAGAGGAAGATAATTGAGGAAAACTATCAGTGTCAGAATATGAAGCCAATAATTCCACAGAAAGATCAATTTTAACGTATTTTGACTGAAACCATTAAAGAGATACGCGGCAGTATTTGCTGCAGGCAGCCAGAAGGCATTTTTCTCTCCGAGGAGAATTCCGCTTCCATCCATAGCCATATCAGTTATCATGAGAAAACTAATCAGGCCAAGCACTAAATAGGCGTGAAATTTGTGGGCCTTTCCATGCTTAAATTCATATCTGGCAGGTCTCGATATAGCCCTGCGTAATATAGCTGCAATACAGGCAAAAAGGACGATAATTTCAAATATATCTTTAGAAAAAATATAAAATTCTCCTATGAAGCCTCCCATAAAGGGAAGAATAAATTCGGCCTTTATTCCAAGCCCATAGAGCGTTATTGACCGTAGGGCAAGTATAACAAAGCCCCAAAAGATCATGATATGTAATATGCCAATCCAGAGATAGCGGGGCTGTCGCCACTGAAAAATACCATAGACGATGAGGTCATAGAATCTTCTCCCTAATGAATCAAATCGAAGATCCGGTTTGGCAGATCTTAGCAATACATATCTTTTGTAGATAATATAAAAAAAGAGGGCAAGGCCAGTTAGTAAAATGAACAATGTGATAACAGAACCAGGGATACCCAGATAATGCTCAAGGGCAGGTTGAATTTTGTGATGCATTTTTTCCTCCTTGCAAAACCGATCAAAGGGAAGACGTAATTATGAATGATGATTCATTTAATATCATAAGCTCCTATGGGGGTCAAGGCCTTTTGATTTTCTTTCAAAAGGCAGGGTGAATCTATAAAGTTTTGGAAATGATCACATTCACCTATGAGAGAAAGATTGTTTATTTTACCAATAATTGTTATTAAGGTATAATAAAAGAAAGTAAATCTTACTCAGCTGCCTTGCTTAAGAGGGGTCTTGAAACAGAAAAAGTGGGTGACATGAGAAAAGAACTCAATAATGATATATATAAAAGGGAATTGTCTGCTCTTATAAAATCCAGTGCTCTTATCAATTCATCACTCCAAACCAATGATGTACTTAATTTTGCCATGAAGGCGGCAGAGGAGTTTATGGATGCTGAGGCCAGTTCAGTCTATGAGCTTGATAGAGAAAAAAAAGATATTATTGTGAGGCTTGCAAGGGGTGAAAAGGGCGGGTTTATTCAGTCCAAGAGATTGAAGCTTGGTGAAGGGATTGCCGGCTGGGTTATCCAAAGCGGAAAACCAATGATGGTAG